>OCVQ010000363.1_pt1 | contig 42346 bp, 34 predicted proteins | sample 1539061 | NCBI WGS metagenome assembly OCVQ01 (sample SAMEA3355526, study PRJEB22509) | marine metagenome | biome: marine; feature: river plume; material: water | place: USA | collected 2010-08-08 | depth 0.5 m | reverse complement strand
CGATCTCGCCCCGACCGCGCCGGACGCCACATCGGGATTGCGCGGAAGTGACTGGACTCCCCCCCATGCGCTGCTAGTCTTTGTCGCGATCAATTTTTCCGAGGTCCCAATGCTGTATGAGTATCAAGTCATCCCGGCCCCGACACGCGGCCAAAAAGCCAAAGGGATCAAAGCTCCCGAGGCCCGTTTCGCCTATGTCGTGCAAGAGTTGATGAACCAGATGGCACGAGACGGCTGGGAGTTTCTGCGCGCCGAAACGCTGCCCTCCATCGAACGCTCCGGGCTAACCTCGACGACATCTGTCTACCGCAACCTCCTCGTGTTCCGTCGCCCCGCGACAGGCCAAGAGGTTGCCCCAGCCCCGGAACCGATCGAAACGCCCGAGCCCGAGCCTGAACCCGACCCCGATCTCGAACCGGCCCCCGATCTTGCATCCGAAACCACCGCAACGCCCGAGCCCTCCACGACCCCTCGATAAGCCACTTCAGAACTGTCAACCGCTCTTGGCAAAAAGAAAAACCGCCCCGCCCCCTTCCCCTCGGCGTCATAGGCACTAAACTGCTGGCCTCCGACTCGACAGGTGTATCCATGGCTAAATCCGACCCCTTCGGTTTCGACCTCTCCGTTTCCTCGGCGAAGAAGAAAAACCCACGCGGCCGCCGCTCAATCTCTGGGGCAGTGGAAACATCGCAGCGCGTCTGCGACCACGATGGCTGTCCCGAGGCAGGTCAATATCGCGCGCCCAAAGCCCGCGACGTCACCGACGAATATTTCTGGTTCTGCAAGGATCACGTTCGCGAATATAACCTGAAATGGAATTTCTTCGACGGCACCACCGAGGCCGAGATGAATGCCCAGTTGAGCCGCGACAAGGTCTGGGACCGCCCAACCAAACCGCTTCTCGACCCCGAAGCCCGCGCTTGGGCGCGCCTTGGCATCGAAGACCCCCATCAGGTGCTCGGTCAAAATGCCACCCGCAACCCCGGTCGCAATGCCGGCAGCAATAATGGCCGCAAATTGCCCCCCACCGAGCGGCGCGCCATTGAAGTGCTTGAAGTCAAAGACACCGCAACCAAAGCCGAAGTGCGCGCAGCCTACAAAGCGCTGATCAAAGTGCTTCACCCCGATATGAACGGCGGCGACCGCAGCCAAGAAGAGCAACTCCAGCTCGTCGTCTGGGCATGGGAACAACTCAAAGACAGCCGCAGCTTCAAATAAGGCGCTCCCCCGCAGGGGCAGCGCCTCGCGTTTTGGGTCAGGCTGGCACAAACACCAGCGAAACCCCATTCAGGCAATGCCGCTTGCCTGTTGGCTTGGGCCCATCATCGAAAATATGGCCCAAATGACTGCCGCAGCGGCGGCAATGCACCTCGGTGCGAAGCGAGAAATAGCTGCGGTCTTCTTTTGTCGCGACAGCGCCCGGCAAAGACTGCCAGAACGAGGGCCATCCCGTTCCGCTTTCATATTTTGCCTCTGACGCATAAAGCGGCAAATCACAGCCCCGGCAGGCGAAAACACCGCGACGCTTTTCCGCGTTCAATGGCGATGATCCGGCCCGCTCCGTGCCCTCTTTCCGCATCACCTTATATTCCAGCGCGCTGAGCATCGCTTTCCATTCCGCGTCGCTGCGCGTCACCTCAAAGCCCGCCGCAGACGCCGCGCGCCCATGGACAAGGCCCAGTCCCGCAGCCACAGCAGCCAATGCAGTTCCAGAAAATAAACGACGGTTCATCATCACACTCTCCTCTTCTCCAGACTGCCTAGCGAAATTGCGTTGCCCGCACTAGAAATCCGCACGCAAAGCACGAGGTTGTGACGCGCGCGTGAACATGGGCAAGCGCCAGAGCCGTCGTCCGCCCGGCCCCAAGCCCCTCCACACGCCCCCTACCCCAGAGGATAGTCGACAGCCCCATCCCTCAAAAACGCTGCGTTCTTCTGCGTCAATCAGTCTAAAAAAGCCTGCGAATGTGCCGCGCGCTCTTCCCCTTGCGGCTCCCGGCGATATGTTGCACCAACGACTACGCGTTGGGCCGGAAAACGGTTCCGCGACACGGAACATAGTAACTTATCAGCACGAACGGCGGCGCTCATGGAAATCAACGCGAAACCCACCGAAGAAATTTCAGTCCGCGAAGTCTTCGGCATCGACACCGACATGACGGTCAAGGGCTTTGCCGAGCGCACCGATCGCGTGCCAGAACTCGACAGCACCTATAAATTCGACCCCGACACCACCCTCGCGATCCTCGCCGGTTTTCGCAATAACCGCCGCGTCATGATCCAAGGCTATCACGGTACCGGGAAATCCACCCATATCGAGCAAGTCGCCAGCCGCCTGAACTGGCCCTGCGTGCGCGTCAACCTCGACAGCCATATCTCACGGATTGACCTGATCGGCAAAGATGCCATCAAACTGCGTGACGGCAAACAAGTCACTGAATTCCATGAAGGCATCTTGCCTTGGGCCCTGCGAAACTCCGTCGCCATCGTGTTTGACGAATATGACGCAGGCCGCGCCGATGTGATGTTCGTGATCCAGCGCGTTCTGGAACATGACGGCAAACTCACCTTGCTTGATCAAAACGAGATCATCACCCCTCACCAGAACTTCCGCCTCTTCGCCACGGCCAACACCGTCGGTCTGGGCGACACCACGGGCCTTTACCACGGCACCCAGCAGATCAACCAAGCCCAGATGGACCGCTGGTCGCTGGTCGCCACGCTGAACTACCTCAGCCATGACGCCGAAAGCGCCATCGTTCTGGCCAAGAACCCCCATTACAACACCGAAACAGGCCGCAAAACTGTCAGCCAGATGGTGCATTTGGCCGACCTGACCCGGACAGCCTTCATGAATGGCGATCTCTCCACCGTAATGTCGCCACGCACCGTGATCACTTGGGCGCAAAACTCCGAGATCTTCCGCAATGTCGGCTACGCCTTCCGCCTGACCTTCCTCAACAAATGCGACGAGCTTGAGCGTCAAACCGTTGCGGAATTCTATCAGCGGTGCTTTGGCGAAGAACTCCCCGAAAGCGCTGCAAGCCAAGCGATGAAATAAGCCCGGCTTCGTGCAACCAACCAAAACGGCGGCCTTTGGGTCGCCGTTCTTGTTTCTGCAAGCGCTCAGCGTCGCCCGCCCCCCATGCCAAACGAAAACGGCGACCCAAGGGCCGCCGCTTCCTCGTTTCAAACCAAAACGCCTCAGCCCGCTGCGCGCGCCGCCATCGTGGCCTTGGCCCACCATGCCATGTCGTCCAGCAAGGCCGCCGACGAAGGCGAAATCTGCGCGTCGATATCGGCCAGATTGCCCGAACCGCCAAAGCCCGGATGCACCTGCCAGAACGCACCACCACCGATATGCACCGCGTTCCGCACCGGAACCATCTGCAACTCCACCGCAATCGCGCGCAAATGCTCCAACGCCCGCGCGCCGCCCATCGAGCCATAAGCAATCGCGCCCATCGGCTTTTTCGCCCACTCAACATAGGCTTGGTCCAGCGCGTTTTTCAGCGCGCCCGTGATCGAGTGATTGTATTCCGCGACAACAAAAATATAGCCGTCAAATTCGGCCAGTTTCTTTTGCCACGCCACAGCCACAGGGTCTTGCGACGGGGCCCATGCATTCGAGGCGACTTCATCAAACAGCGGCATTGGGAAATCGCGCAGATCCACGATTTCTGCATCCATGTCACCGCGTGCATCGACCTGCGCTTTCATCCATTGTGCCGGAATATCGGCAAAACGAACCTTCCGCGTTGAACCCACAATAATCGCAATCCGTGCTTTCGTCATTTCTAGCGTCTCCTGATGACTTTATTCCTGAGCCACTAACTGGCGATCCGCAGCCAATTCTCAATTCCACAGCCCTGCGCGCCCCCTGTGCGCCAATGCACCATTCCCCCCCTTGCGGCAAATTGCGCCCCATATCTCTTGCGGAAAAGCTGCGTGTCAGGTCTTTTCTTTCTCTGCGAAACTGGGCAAGGATCGTTCTATGAAAGCACCAAATGACAATCCCGCCGATCCGTTCAAAAAGGCCTTGGCTGAAGCCACCAAGGTCATGGCGAATGACCCGGAACTGACCATCGCCTATTCGGTCGACCCCTCCGGTGTGTCGGGGGATACCATGCGCCTGCCACAAGTGTCGCGCCGCATGACCCGCGACGAGGTGCTTCTCGCGCGCGGCACGGCTGACGCCTTGGCGCTCTACCGCCGCTATCACTATGGGGAAACCCACGCCAAATACCGCCCCTCCGGCCAAATGGCGCGCGACCTTTATGAAGCCATGGAAACCGCCCGCTGCGAAGCCATGGGCGCGCGCGACCTTCCCGGCACCGCGGTGAATATCGACGCCAAGATCGGCCATGAAGCCACCCGCGCCGGTTACGAGCAAATCACCCAAGCCGCAGACGCTCCATTGGCAACCGCTGCGGGCTACCTGATCCGCCACCTTGCCACAGGCCGTGATCTTCCCCGCGGCGCTCATCATGTGATGGACCTCTGGCGCGGCTTTATCGAAGATCAGGCAGGCGGCACACTCGAAGATCTGTCCGCCAAACTCTCCGATCAAAAGGAATTTGCCCGCTTCGCACGCCAAGTGATCGAAGATTTGGGCTATGGCGACCAATTGGGCGACGACCCCGACGAAAGCGATCCCAACGAAGATACCGCAGACGAGGCCCAAGACGAAGAAAGCCCCGATTCGACAGGCCAAGAAGACAGCGACGACCAAGAAGCCGAAGCCGACCCAGAGCGCAGCCAAGAACAAACCGACGATTCCGCGCAAGCCCAAGTCGCCCAAGATGACATGGCCGACGAGGAATTCGACGAAGAAGCCGAAATGCCCGACGGCGATGCGCCGCTCGAACCTCCGCCCCCCGCGCCCCATTCCGAGGCCGACCCGAATTACGCCGCCTTCACCACCGAATTCGACGAAGAAATCGGGGCCGAAGAACTGGCCGATCCGGCCGAATTGGAACGCCTGCGCGCCTATCTCGATCAACAGCTCGAACCCCTGAAAGGGGCCGTGTCGCGTTTGGCCAACAAGCTTCAGCGCCGCCTGCAAGCCCAGCAAAATCGCTCTTGGCTCTTTGACATGGAAGAGGGCATTCTCGATGCGGGTCGTCTGGCCCGCGTTGTTGCAAACCCCACCACGCCGCTGTCATTCAAAGTCGAGAAAGACACCGAATTCCGCGATACCGTCGTGACCTTGTTGCTGGACAATTCCGGCTCCATGCGCGGCCGTCCCATCTCCATTGCCGCCATTTGCGCCGATGTGCTGGCCCGCACACTGGAGCGCTGCTCGGTCAAGGTCGAGATCCTCGGCTTTACCACCCGCGCATGGAAAGGCGGCTTGAGCCGCGAGAAATGGCTCGCCGGGGGCCGCGAAGCGAGCCCCGGCCGCCTCAACGACCTACGCCACATCATCTACAAGCAAGCCGACGCACCATGGCGGCGTGTGCGCCCCAATCTTGGGTTGATGATGAAAGAAGGTCTGCTGAAAGAAAACATCGACGGCGAAGCCCTCGAATGGGCACATCGCCGCGCGCTTGCACGTCGCGAACAACGCAAGATCCTGATGGTCATCTCCGACGGTGCCCCTGTCGACGACTCCACCCTCTCGGTGAACCCGGCGAATTACCTCGAAAAGCACCTGCGCGACGTGATCGCGATGATCGAACGCCGCAAGGCCGTCGAACTGGTCGCCATCGGCATCGGCCATGACGTCACCCGCTACTACAGCCGCGCCGTGACCATCACCGATGTCGAGCAATTGGCAGGGGCGATGACCGAACAACTCGCCGCCCTCTTCGACAGCGACCCGCGCAAACGCGCGCGCGTTTTGGGTATGCGAAAAGTCGGCTAAATCGCGCCGCGCCGCCTTGGCGGCCTTGCCCCCCTAAAGCCCCCCGCGCGGGGGCTTTAACATTCGACTTGTGACTTTACGTCATGACGCAAACCAGACGCGACCCATACGTCAATCATACATTGGATTTTGTGGGTTTCCCCCGTTTTAACCATGATTCTCAGGCTTTTACGCCGCTTTCTCTTGCAGCCCCGAATGGCTCGGTCATACCTTTCCCCAAACCGCGAGGGAGTCACCCGATGTTTCAATCTTTCACCGAGTCCGCCCGCCCCGAACAAGGCCCGGCCCGCCTCACCGCGCTGCGCGCCGTAATGGCCAAACAGGGCTTTTCCGGCTTCCTGATCCCCCGTGCTGATGCCCACCAAGGCGAGTATGTCGCCCCACATGATGAACGTTTACAGTGGCTTACCGGGTTCACTGGCTCTGCTGGCTTTTGTGCCGCGTTGCTCGACCGGGCCGGCGTGTTCATCGATGGCCGCTACCGCACGCAGGTGAAAGGCCAAGTCGCTCTAAGCCATTTCACCCCGGTGCCATGGCCCGAAATCAAGCTCGGCCCTTGGCTGGCCGACGCGCTCTCACAAGGGGGCCGCGTGGCCTATGACCCTTGGCTTCACACGCCCGACCAAATCACCGAGGCTGAAAAAGCGCTTGAGAACAGTGGCATAACGCTAGAACCCAGCGAAAATCTCGTCGACGCCATCTGGCCCGACCAGCCCGCCCCTCCTATGGGCGCGGTCAGCGTGTATCCCGAGGATTTGGCAGGCGAAACCCACGCCTCCAAACGTGCCCGCTTGGCCAAAACCCTGCGGTCCTTGGGTCAAAAGTCCATGGTTATCACCTTGCCAGATTGCCTTGCGTGGCTGTTGAACATCCGCGGCTCGGACATCGCCAAAAACCCCCTGCCCCACGGTTTCGCAATCTTGTATGACACGGGCCACCTTAGCCTCTTCATGCCCGCCGAAAAGCTCTCTGCTGCCCTCCGCACACATCTCGGCCCAGAGATTACGCCGCGCCCCCCCGAGGCCTTTGTTCCGGCATTGCACAGCCTCCTAGGCCCCGTCCGCGTCGATACCAATAGCGCGCCAATGAAAGTGGTTCTCGAACTCCAGGAGGCCAGCGTGCCATGGGTCGCAGGCCAAGATCTTTGCCTTCTTCCCAAAGCCACCAAAACCACCGCCGAGATCGCGGCCACCCGCGAAGCCCACCTGCGCGACGGCGCTGCGATGTGTGAGTTTCTCACATGGTTCGATGCCCAACCTATTGGATCCTTGAGTGAAATCGACGTTGTCACCACGCTCGAAGGTTACCGCCGCGCCACAAACGCGCTTCTCGATATTTCCTTCGACACGATCGCAGGCACAGGCGAACACGGCGCGATCATGCATTACCGCGTGACCGAAACGAGCAACAAACGTCTTGAGGACGGCCATCTGATTGTCGTGGATTCCGGAGGCCAATATATCGATGGCACCACGGACATCACCCGCACCCTCCCCGTCGGCACGCCCTCGCACGAGGCGCGCACCCAATTCACCCGCGTTCTGCAAGGCATGATTGCCATCTCGCGTCTGCGCTTTCCCAAGGGCCTTGCCGGGCGCGATATTGACGCCATCGCTCGCTTTCCGCTCTGGACCGCGGGGCAAGATTTCGATCATGGCACCGGACATGGCGTCGGGGTCTATCTATGCGTCCATGAAGGCCCGCAGCGTATTAGCCGCGTCTCCGAACTGCCCCTTCAGCCCGGTATGATCCTCTCCAACGAGCCGGGCTATTACCGCGAAGGCGCCTTTGGCATCCGCATTGAAAACCTGATCGTGGTCGAGGATTCAAACCCGCCGATCGGCGCCGATGATCGGCGCATGTACGGCTTTGAAACCCTCACCTATGTGCCGATTGACCTGCGCTTGATCCGCCCCGAGATGCTCGGTCCGCTCGAGAAAGAATGGATTAACCACTATCATGGAGTCTGCCGCGACAGAATCGGCCCTCGTCTCAGCGACGAAGCACGTGTATGGCTAGAACAGGCGACCCGTCCAATTTAACGGTCTGTCATTAATGCCGACCATTGGGTTGGAGTTTTACGGGGAAGCATCATGTCTGAATATATCAAAATCCGCAAAGCACAGGGCACATGGGTTGTGCGTGCCGGAGGGGCCGTCTTGGGCGAAAGCCGCAATGCACTGGAACTGAGCGAAGGCGACATGCCCTTCGTGATCTATTTTCCGCGCGAAGACATCGCCACCGCCTTCCTTGACGCCAGCGCACAGCGCACCACCTGCCCGCACAAAGGTGTCGCAAGCTATTATTCCATTGTCACCAAGAGCACGACTTTGGAAAATGCGGCTTGGTCTTACGAGGCCCCCAAAGCAGGCATGGAACAGATCAAGGATCACCTCGCCTTCTATGCCACTGACAAAGTGACCATCGAGCGGGTCTAACGCTAACTGTGCTCTTCTGCTGCCGTGGCAGCTAGGGCTCTATTATACGTCTTGAGCGCATCCACATGAAAGAGTGCGCCCAAAATCTGGGTTTCGCCCTCGATCAGCCCTGTGACAGGCAAAAAGGGCGAACCCGCTTTTTCAAAGAGCGGCATCGCCGCCTCAAGCGTTGCGTTGAAATCTATCGCCACACCATCTTCCACCATTTCGGCCAGCCGTTCCGGCGCTGCGGCGCCGGGATCACCGTGTCTTCGCATCAGTGTCCCAACGCGGAACATACCCAGCAGATAGGCCTGCGGCCCTGCCGCAACATGCACGCCGCGCCGCTCCAATTGGGTTAGAAAGAAGGATCGATCAACCAGCCGCGACGCCAAAGCGGTCGACATCGACACCGCCACCATCACCGCCAAACCAGTCTGCCAGTCCCCGGTCATCTCAAAAACGATAAGCGTGGTCGAAATCGGCGCGCCCAAGACCGCCGCAGCCACCGCGCCCATTCCCGCCAAGGCATAAAGCGTGTAAGACCCTGAAACTGTGGGGAAAAAACCAGTTGCGATCATGCCAAAAGCCAGCCCTGTCAGCGCACCGATCATGAGCGACGGCGAGAAAATCCCGCCCCCCATCCGCCCGCCAAAAGTAATCGCCACAGCCAAGGCCTTTACCAGCACAAACACCAGCGCCTCATGCATCAACAACCGTCCCGTCAGGGCCGCCGAAGTCGTTTCATATCCCACACCGATGATATGCGGAAAGGCCAGCGCCAAACAGCCCAGCAATGCCCCAGCCACGGCGGGGCGCAACCAGCGTGGCAAGCCCGTGCGTGCTTGCACCCAATTGCCCCAGTCCTCCGCCAAGAAAACTGCCCGCATCAATGCCGTCGCGACCAAACCACAGGTAAGTCCCAACAAGATAAATGCCGGTAATTCCACGTAAAATCTCAGTGCAGTTGTAGAGGTCAGCACAAATTCCGTGACATCGCCAAAGGCCAAGCGACTGATCACCGTGCCCGCAACCGCTGCAATCACGATCGGTGCGAAAGCATGAACCGCGAAATGTCGCAGCACCACCTCCAACGCAAAAAGCGCGCCGGCGATAGGGGCGTTAAAGCTGGCCGAAACCGCGGCTGCCACGGCACAGCCCAACAGGTCACGCCCTGTGATTCCATCCGCATGAATGCGGTTGCTAATCCACGAAGAAATCACACCCGCCAAGTGCACGACAGGCCCCTCGCGGCCACTCGATCCCCCCGTGCCGAGCGTGATCAACGATGCCGCTGCCGAGGCGACCCCCGCCTTGATCTCAACGCGACCGTTCTCTGTTGCCGCGCCCTCAATCACATCGGCAACCGCCCGCGCCCGGCCATCAGGCGTGTACCGGTTCAAGATCACCCCAACCGCCAAGCCGCCCAGGGTCGGGATCAGCACCAGCCAATACCATGGCAAGGTCTCGGCAAAGGAATGCAGCCGCATCGGGTCACGCGCGCCATAGGCCAGCATTTCTAGTGCATTGATACCCTTGCGGAATAAAAGCGCCGCAAGCCCCGCTGCAACACCGATCGTCAGTGCGATGAGCCAAAACTGGATCTGTGTCGGCCCCTTGCGGCGCAACGCACGCAGCACTTGCAAGACCCAGACGACAAGCGCGCTTATCGCGTCCCGCAGGATCCCCTGCATCCGTGCCAGCATTGTCCCGCTCTCCCTCGCGTCCCTGCCCTCAGCCCGTGCTTAAGCCAGTTTTGCAGCCCCTCCAAGGCTTGTCCTCACCGCGATGCCGACAGCAGCGCCCGCGCTGCGCCCCGGGCCTCATCGGTAATCCTGTCCCCTGCCACCATGCGTGCGATCTCATCCACCCGCGCCGCATCGGCCAAAGGCACCACGGTTGAAAGCGTCATCTCGCCCTCAACCCGCTTCTCCACCCGCCAATGATACGCGCCCAAAGCAGCCACCTGCGGGCTATGCGTAACCACCAACACCTGCCCACCCTCAGCCAAAGAGGCCAACCGCCTCCCCACCGCATCCGCCGTCGCCCCGCCGACACCACGGTCGATCTCATCAAAAATCAAGGTGCGCGCACCGCGCGTCTCACTCAGGCAGACTTTCAACGCCAGCATGAAACGGCTCAGTTCCCCCCCCGACGCGATCTTGCCCAGCGGGCCTGCTGGGGCACCGGGATTGGTCGCAACGGTAAACTCCACGGCATCCACGCCGTCCGCCGAAGGGTCTTCTGGTGTCACCGCAGTGGCAAATCGCGCGCGCTCCATTTTCAAAGGGGCAAGTTCTTGCGAAACAGCCTGATCGAGCCGCGCAGCCGCATCGCGTCGGGCTTGGCTCAATTCTTCTGCAACTCTGCGGTAGGCCTCTTCGGATTGCCCCAAGACCTTCTGTAAATCGGCAATATTTCCAGCCCCGGCATCCAAAGCCTTTAGCCTTTTGCCCAATTCATCCGCAAAATCCGCCAAATCATCCGGCGCTACACTATGCTTGCGCGCAAGCCCTCGAATGGCAAAAAGCCGCTCCTCGGTGCGCTCAAGATCGAATGGATCAAATTCCATTGCCTCCAAAGCCGCCTCAACTCCGGCTTGCGCTTCTGAAAGCGCGTCAAACGCCCGCGTCAGCGCCTCCATCGGCGCCTCAAGCCTGCCCTCTGCTTGATCGGCAACACCGTCAAGCCAGCGCACCGCGTCGCTCATCGCCCCTTCGGCCGCATCAGGCCCCAGCAGCGCCAAGGCCCGTGCTACATCCCCGCGGATCCGCACGCCCGACTGCATCATGCGCCGCGTCACGTCCAGACTTGCTTCTTCACCGGGCTCAGGCGCAAGCTTGTCAAGTTCAGCAACGGCATGGCGCAAAAAGCTTTCTTCGGCCTTTGCCTTCTCCAGCGCCGCCTCGGCAACCCCAAGAGCGCGCTTGGCAGCTTGTCGCTGGCTCCACGCTGCACTCACCGCCTGACAAAGCGACGCATGGTCGGCAAATTGATCGAGAATGGCGCGGTGGCCCTTAGGATCCAGAAATCCCCGGTCGTCATGCTGACCATGCAGCTCTACCAAAGTCTCTGATACTGCGCGCAGCACCTCACCAGATGCGCGCCGATCGTTGATCCATGCAGTCTTGCGACCATCAGACGTGTTGACCCGACGCAAGATCAACTCATCCTCGCAAGGCACCCCGGCTTCTGTCAAAATCTGACGCGCCAAATGCCCCTGCGGCAAATCAAAAACGGCGACCACTTCACCCTGCTGCGCGCCCTGGCGCACCAACTCAGCACGACCACGCCACCCAAGAACAAAGCCTAAGCTATCCAATAAAATGGATTTTCCAGCACCCGTCTCGCCCGTCAACACATTCAGACCAGGCTGAAACGCCAAATCCAAACGGTCGATCAGCAACATGTCGCGTATTTCGAGCGTTCGAAGCATAATATGTTACCGACAGAGCCCAGATGCCCACCGGACGATCAGAGCCATTGCCCCTTGATCGTCTGGCGATAGATTTTCCGTAGCCAACTATCCCCTGCGGCTTCAAGCTCCAGCCCCCGCCCATTCAGCAGCTTGAAGCTATCTTCATACCAATCGCTGGACCGGAAGTTGTGTCCCAATATGGCCCCAGCGGTCTGAGCTTCGTCAGTCAGCCCAAGAGACAGATAGGCCTCTACCAAGCGGTGCAATGCCTCTGGCGTGTGGCTCGTGGTTTGGAAATCCTCCACCACAGCGCGGAAGCGATTGATTGCTGCCGTATAATGCTCATGGCGCAGATAATACCGACCGATTTCCATTTCCTTGGCCGCCAAATGATCAAAGGCGAGGTCAAACTTCAACACCGCAGAGCGCGCATATTCGCTTTCGGGGTAACGCTCTATCACCGTACGAAGGGCTTGCAGGGCTTGGAACGTCAGACCCTGATCGCGCCCAACTTCGTCAATCTGATCATAATAGCTCAGAGCCAGTAAATATTGTGCATAGGCAGCATCGTCATCCAATGGATAGAAGTCGATGTAGCGCTGTGCCGCGGCTCGGCTGTTGGGGTAATCTTTTGCCTGATGATAGGCATAAGCCTGCATGATCAAGGCCCGTTTGGTCCAGTCTGAATAGGGATAGAGCCGCTCTATCTCAGAGAAATAAAACGCCGCATCTTCAGAGCGATTTCGGTTCAGCTCAAACTCACCACGACCAAAAATATTTTCGGCAGAGTAATTCTCCATAGGCTCGCCAGATTGGCGCGGGTCTTTGCTATTTCCGCACCCAATGAGCGTCAGCGCCACGAGGCCGCCCGCTACAAGCCGCGTCAGGGATCGTTTACCCGTCATGCCTGTTCCCACCTTAAATCATTGCCCAATTCGACTAGCGAATTGGCCCGGTTGCAAGCGGTCTAGCACAGAAAAATGCGGGGCAAAACGGCTTTGGCACAAATTCTTGCGGTAGAGTTGCTCACAAACGCATCATGCAACGCGCGGCAATTCTCCAGCATGTACACCAGCCCCTGGAAGCGTCGCAGAGAGAGGCCCGACGCATTCGATCATGCGGAACGCCGTCGGGTCAGAAAAGAGGGCGCGCAAAAGATCATTGGTCAAAGCATGTCCCGCGCGATGCCCGGTGTAATGGCCCAGCAACGGCCCGCCAGCGAGCGCAAGATCGCCAAGCGCGTCGAGCATCTTGTGGCGCACCGCCTCATCTTGGTGACGCAAACCACCCGGCGACAACACCGCATCGCCATCAACAACCACAGCATTTTCCAAAGTGCCGCCCAATGCCAACCCCTGCGCGCGCATCGCATCTACATCTGCCTTGCGGCAGAAGGTGCGACTGTCGCAGAGTTCGCGCACGAAGCTGCCATTGGCCATGTTGAGGCCTTTGGTCTGGACGCCGATCGCCTTGTCTTCGAATTCGATGTGAAAATCGATCTTGAACCCCTCACCCGGCTCTATCCGAGCAAAGGCGTCACCACGCCGAACTTCCACGGGCTTGAGCACCTCAAAAGCCCTGATCGGCGCTTGCAAGGGACGAAGGCCCACCTTGAGAATGGACCGAACATATTCAATGGAAGAGCCATCCAAAATCGGCACTTCCGGTCCATCCAACTCGATCATCGCATTATGGACGCCACATCCCGCCAAAGCCGCCATGATATGCTCAACTGTCGACACAGATACACCATCAGCGTTTTCCAACCGGGTGCACAGCGGGGATTGGTTCACAACACTCCACTTGGCGGGAATGAGGCAATCCTTTCCCTGAATGTCGGTCCGGCGAAACCAGATGCCGAATTCCCCAGACGCGGGCCCCACCGTCATCACCGCAGGTGCACCCGAGTGCAAACCTACGCCTGTGAAGCTGATGGAAGATTTCAAAGTCGTCTGCAAAGTGATCTCTCAAGCCTTACGCGCACGCGGCGCTCTTGAGCGAGAGGTAATGATTGCCCATGGCAGTCACAACTCACAGTTTGCAACGCAATGTTACACCGCAAAGTCAGATGGGCGGAGCCTTGCCAAATCCGCAGATCGAGGGCGCTAACCCTCTGAATCAAATAGAAAAGAGCCGCAAAAAAGCGGCTCTTTCATTGTAATTTTGTGAACTTAGATCAGTTTGCCTGACGCCGCAGGAAGGCGGGAATTTCAATCCGCTCTTGGTCTGGCGAGGACTCGGCGCGCGGCTTTGCAGCGGCTTGAGGCTGGCTTTGAGCGCTCTGCGTGCGGACCTGTGGCTGCTGACGTGCGGCTTGAGGCGCTGCCGCATCAGGACCATTCCCTGTCATCCGATTGATCAGCGAGTTGATGCCAAACCGCGGGCGCTCGGCCTCAGGTTGAGGCGCGGGACGCTGCGCGATCGGGGCCTGCTGACCTGCCAAGGCATTGCGCTGCGCCGCGGCTTGCACGCGCTGGACGGTTTCTGCGGACGGCGTGCCGGCTGCGGGCCGGGTCGGCGCCACAAAGGTTTCCTCGGCGCGCGGCTGGAACTGCGGCGCGGCGGGCTTGTAAGCTGGGGGCGGCAAGTCACCCGATGCTTCATTCGCATAATCGTCGTCGAAGATATCCTCGGCCTGCTCTTCGGCTGCCGCGCGACGCACATCGAACTCTTCGTCAAAAAGCGAAGGCTCCTTGGCCGCAACGGGGCTTTGGGCGGGGGCCGCAGAGACTGAGGTGACGGAAAGTTGCGACGGTGTCGCCGCCTTCGGGGCCTCGGCCGCAACGGTCTGTGTCAGCGGCTGCGCCATGGAGCGTCTTGCAACAGGAAGGTCCATCTTGACCTCGGCAGCATCGATGCCTGTGGCCACGACGGAAACGCGCATTGCGCCTTGCAAGCTGTCATCCATGGTGGAACCGACGATGATATTCGCATCTGGATCCACTTCTTCACGAATCCGGTTTGCCGCTTCGTCGAGTTCAAAGAGCGTGAGGTCGCTGCCGCCTGTGATGTTGATCAGGACGCCCCGCGCACCTTTGAGCGAAATCTCGTCGAGCAGCGGGTTGGCGATGGCTTTTTCTGCAGCTTGGATCGCGCGATCTTCGCCCGAGGCTTCGCCTGTGCCCATCATAGCCTTGCCCATCTCGTCCATCACCGAACGCACGTCGGCGAAGTCGAGGTTGATCATGCCAGGGCGGACCATGAGATCTGTCACACCCTTAACACCTTGATACAAAACGTCATCCGCCATGGCGAATGCTTCGGTAAAGGTGGTTTTTTCGTTGGCCAGACGGAAGAGGTTCTGGTTCGGAATGATGATCAGAGTGTCGACGACTTTCTGGAGGCTTTCAACGCCCTCCTCAGCCTGACGCATCCGCTTTGCGCCTTCGAACTGAAATGGCTTGGTGACCACACCGACGGTCAGCACACCCAGTTCGCGGGCCGCTTGGGCGATGATCGGGGCCGCGCCTGTTCCGGTGCCGCCCCCCATTCCTGCGGTGATGAAGCACATATGTGCGCCCGCAAGGTGGTCAACGATTTGCTCGATGCTTTCCTCGGCTGCAGCAGCGCCGACGCTGGCTTTGGCGCCTGCGCCCAACCCTTCGGTAACTTTGACGCCCAACTGGATCCGGTTTTCTGCGCGGCTTTGCGCCAGCGCCTGAGCGTCGGTGTTGGCGACGACGAAGTCGCACCCCGTCAGCTCTTTTTGGATCATGTTATTGACCGCGTTTCCCCCAGCTCCGCCGACACCGAAAACGATGATACGGGGCTTGAGTTCCGACTGTCCGGGCATGGAAAGGTTGAGTGCCATCGCTCTGTCCGCCTGAGTTATGCTCCGCATTCGCGGAGGTTTTTATGCCTATTCTGACGCATTGTTACCTAGACAGCACCGCTTCGTCACGTAAAAAACGCGTGCGACCCACAAAATATGGCCATTTTTATTGTGAAACGCGCGGGATTTCGCCAGTTTCGCCAGATATAGCGGTTACCAGTTGTCCTTGAACCATTTCATCGCACGCTTGAGCGAGCGGGCCGGGTAGCGCTCAACCGGAATTTCAAAGTCCCACCATTCGTCTTGCGGGTTCGCGGCGAAGAGGCAAAGCCCGACGGCAGAGGAAAATCCCGGGCCTGTTGCGGCTTGCGGCAATCCGTGGACCCGCAAAGGCCGACCAAGGCGCACTTGGTGCCCCAGAATGCGACTGGCCAGACCATCAAGGCCCGGAATCTGGCTGCCACCGCCAGTCAGAACGATCTGCTGCGAAGGAAGGTGCTCGAATCCTGCAGCATCGAGGCGCGCGCGGACCTCTTCGAGAATTTCTTCCACGCGTGGGCGCATGATGCCAATCAGCTCAGCCCGACTTACGGTGCGTCTGTCATGCTCCCAATCCCCGGTATCGCCGCCGATTTCGATCATCTCGCGGTCATCCATACCCGTGGCGTAGACGCCACCATAGAATGTCTTGATCCGCTCGGCAGTCGAGGTGGGCACAGACAGGCCCATGGAGATATCGGAGGTCACGTGATCGCCGCCCATGCGAACCGCATCAGCATAGATCATGTGGCGCTTCATGAAGATCGAAACTCCTGTAGAGCCGCCGCCCAGATCGATGCAGGCAGCCCCCAATTCTTGCTCGTCCTCTACCAGAGTAGATATACCGGAGAGATAGGCAGACGAGGCCACGCCGGCGAGTTCGAGATCGCAGCGTTTGACACAATGCGCGAGATTTTGAATCGCCGCGCTGTCAACTGTGAGCATATGCATATCCGTCGAGAGCTGGTGGCCCATCTGGCCACGCGGATCAACAAGACCAGACCGATGATCGAGCGCGAAATTCACCGGTTGGGCATGCAAAACGTCACGACCTTCGCCGAAATCGGGCACATCACAAGATGAAAGCACACGGCTGATATCTTGTTCGGTCACAACATGACCTTCGACATCAACCATGCCTGCAACCCCATAGCTGCGCGGTTCGGCACCGGAGAAGCTGGCGATCACATGATCGACCCGAATATTGGCCATTTTTTGAGCCGCTTGGAGAGCTGTGCGAATGGCGCGTTCGGTTTCTTGCATCGCATGAATTTCGCCAAAGCGCACGCCACGCGACCGGGTGGTCGCGACACCGATCACGCGAAATCCGGTTTGCCCCGCCAGAGACGTCACGCCTTCGGTGTCTGCGCCCCCTGCCCCGTCAAACCGCAGCACAAGACAGGCAATCTTGGAGGACCCAACGTCCAGAATGGCCACGACACCGCGCTGCATGGCGGCAAGCCGCATATTTCGCATGGCTCTTTGGGAGTGATAAAGTTCGATCATCCGCGTCCGGTCCCCAACAATATTTCTCGCACTTTCCACCACTCATCCGTTGCAGGTGCGCCCATGCGAACGGTTGGCCGTTGCGATTGGCGGAAATCCACCACTGCAACATCTCGGCCCAATAAATCCTGCGCCTGATCCAGAGCGATTGCGCGTTCCAAGGCTTGAACCGGCATCTCTTCTGGCAAAAGGATACGCTGACCGCGATCCAGCACCACGTCCCAACGGCGCTCGCCTACGCGCACCAAGCCGCGCAGCCGTGTTCCGAGGGGCCCCGCAGCGCGCAGAAGTTGCAGCGCCTGTGGCACAGCCCGCTCTGCCCCCTCTCCTGCAACAAGCGGGAGATCGGCATGGTCTTCGCGAAAGAGTGCTGCGCGCACGGCGATGCCGTCTTCGTCGAGCAATTCCAAGCCATCGCGGGTCCGCCAAATGACCACAGGCACCCGTTCGGTCACGTCGATTTGCAAGATGCCGCCAGAGCGCACCCGCAAGCTTGCGTCGCGCACGGCCGGCAATTCGCGGATGGCGATCTTCATCGCATCAAGATCGATGTGGAAGGAAGATACGGGCAGATCAAGCGAGAGGACTTCGCGAATGTCGTCAGAGACATCGGTGCTGGCACCGTCAATGGCCATGGCCCCCAGCATGAATTCTGGTCTTGTTTCAATCTGTTGGCGAATATCTGCAACCTTGTCAGCAATCGCTTCGCGCCGATCTGCGGTGCCAAAGGCCACAAGGGTAACAAGAACGATGCCTGTCAGTGGCAGACCCACATGCAGAGCACGTCGAAAGAGCGGCGTCAGCATCAAGCGCTGCATCCGATAGCGCAGACGCGAGGGCGCAGGATCTTGGCGGATCACCGGTTGCATGAGGCATCCTCCACCATCCAGCGGCACAATTGACCAAAGCCAAGCCCGGTGGCGTGCGCCTGTTCGGGGCTTAGCGAGGTCGGCGTCATGCCCGGTTGCGTGTTTGTTTCCAGCAAGATCAACCCCGCAAGGCCACGCGCTTCATCCCAGCGAAAGTCGGTGCGGCTCACGCCGCGACAGCCTAACGCGACATGGGCACGCAAGGCATACTCCATGCAGGCCGCAAAGATCTCTGGGGGGATTTCTGCGGGCACCACATGGCGGGATCCGCCGGTTTTGTATTTGGCATCATAGTCATACCAACCATCCGTCAAGATATCGGTGACGGTAAGCGCATGATCCCCTACGACTGTCGTGGTCATTTCACGCCCCGGGGCATAGGCTTCGACCATGACCACATCGGGCATCTCGGCCGAAAGACGCGGGGCATTTTGACCTTCGCGCACGATACTCACACCGACAGAAGAACCCTCGTTATAGGGCTTGACCACATAAGGGGGGGGAAGCACATGGCCTGCCTCAACAGCCTCACGCGTGGCCAGAACACTTTCCACTATCGGCAAGCCAGCAGCGCGATACAGGTCTTTGGTCTTTTGCTTATCCATGGCAAGCGCCGAGGCCAGGACGCCCGAATGCGTGTAAGGAATGCCGAGCCATTCGAGCAGCCCTTGCACACATCCATCCTCGCCCCAACGGCCATGGAGCGCATTGAAACAGACGTCTGGGCGAATGTCGGCGAGACGCAAAGCAAGGTCGGGGCCCGCATCGACCTCCACCACTTCAAATCCTTCGCCCCTCAGCGCGCGGGCGCATTCACGCCCCGTCACCAGCGACACTTCGCGCTCTGCGGAAGGGCCACCCATTAACACCGCGACTTTGAGGGATGTCCTGCTCGACATACCCACACTGTGCCTCTTGATTGCCGGAGATTGTGCCCGGTCGTATTGTTATATCTAAATCTGCCATTTTATGGGGCCGGTTCACCAACCCTCAATATTTCCCATTCTAGCTCAATACCTGCGGTTTCGTAAACCCTCTTCCGCACCAATTCACCAAGAGATTCAAGGTCGGCCGCGCTCGCTCCGCCGGTATTGATGAGAAAGTTCGAATGTTTCTCGCTCATTTGTGCGCCCCCAATCTGTTGCCCACGCATGCCAGCGTCATCAATGAGCTTCCAAGCCTTCAGATCATGGCGATCATCCGCGCGCCCTGTAGAGGAAAACCCAGCCGGGTTACGAAAGGTTGATCCCGCCGAACGGTCTTTGACAGGCTGCGTTTCATCCCGTTTTTTGATCTGCGCCTCCATGCGATGCTCGAGCTCTGCGGGATCGGCCGGGGCTGCGCGAAAGCGGGCTGAGAGTAGCACGGCCCCTGCGGGCAGCTCGCTTGAGCGATACGACAGGTGCAAGTCCTCGACGGAAAGCGTTTGAAACTCTCCTTTTCGCGTCAATAGCTTAACGTCAATCAGGTGATCGGCAACATAACAGCCATAGCATCCCGCATTCATCCGCACGGCCCCGCCAATTGCCCCGGGGATCGTGCGGAGGAAGGTCAGATCACGCCCCGCAGCAGCGGCTTTTCGCGCGACATGGGCGTCTAGGGCCGCGGCGCCTGCCGTGACAATATCGCCGCTGATGTCGATCGCGTTGAAGCCACGCCCCAAGCGGATCACGACACCGCGCAAACCACCGTCGCGAACGATGAGATTGGAGCCGACACCCATTGGGAAAATCGGGGTGATTTCCGGTAACTCCCTCAAAAAATGAGCCAAATCGGCCTCATCTTGTGGCTGGAACAGCCAGTCTGCCGGGCCACCCACCCGCAACCAAGTGAGATCGGCCAAAGACCTGCCTTGGGTCAAACTTCCCCGCACCATGGGCATTTGCATTGTAGCACCTCGCATCAATGCCTCTTGGTAACGAAGGCTGCCCATGCTGAAAAGAGCCTAAGGCTGGGATTGCGGGCAAGGACGATCATGCCGTGCGGGCCGTTGGGGAATTCTGTTTTTGTTTTCGTGCGTTAACCATTTTTTCCACGATTTCCGAAGCAGCTGATTTACGTATGGGTGGCGTCTGGCTTGCGTCATGACGTTTCGCAAATTTTGCCGCATTAACACAGCGCGCGATGGGTGATGCAATGCAAGGTGGGGAGAGGCGTAAATCTCTTGCAAGAGATTTGGAAAGCCCCTTGCAAGGGGCTTGGCAGTTTCTTGCAAGAAACTGCGGCGCGCGGGTTAGAGGAAGAAGCGCAGCAGCAGGGCGCGCAGCGGGCCTGCTGCGAGGAGCGTGCCGCCAAGCGCGGCGCCCGCGGTGGCCGCCTCGGCGGGGTTGGATTGGTAGTGCAGCGCAAGCAGAGCAATTGAGGTGAGCACGAAGGTCCACAAGAGGCGGCGCAGAAGGCGGGTCACGGCGAGGAACGCCGTTAGCACAATCACTGCAACGATCGCCCAGCCGAGGGTCAAGGCGTCACGCGGTCAGTTTTTCGGGCAGGCTGTAGGCCCAGCCGGAGATCGTGCCTGCGCCCAAGCAAACCACCATATCCCCGGGGCGCGCTTGTTCTTTGACCAGTCGGGCGAGGTCATTTTCGTCAAGGATAGCCCGCGCATGGCGATGGCCGTGACGAATAAGCCCTGCAACGAGATCATCTCGGGATGCACCGGCGATTGGTTCTTCACCTGCGGCGTAGACATCGGCGATGGCGACGACATCTGCCTCGTTAAAGCAGGCGCAAAAATCCTCGAACAGGTTGGAGAGGCGGGTATATCGGTGCGGTTGGTGCACCGCGATCACCCGGCCTTCGGAGGCTTGGCGCGCCGCTTTGAGCACGGCGGCAATTTCAACCGGGTGATGGCCGTAATCATCGATGATGGTGACGCCATTTATCTCGGCAACTTTGGTAAAGCGGCGATTTACGCCCCCGAAGTTGGCCAGAGCCGTGCGGATTTCATCGGTTTTCATCCCGAGGTGGCGGGCGACGGCCACAGCGGAGAGCGCGTTGGAGACGTTGTGATCACCGGGCATCGGCAGGCTGCAATTTTCGATCACGCGGTCTTCAGTCTGCAAGCGGATGTCAAAATGTGCCACGCCCTTTTTATAGCTCAAGTTCACCGCGCGCACGTCGGCCTGTGCATTAAAGCCATAGGTTTTGACGCGACGATCTGTGATGCGACCGACCAGCGCCTGCACTTCGGGATGATCCGTGCAGCAAACCGCAAGCCCATAGAAGGGGATATTTGAAACAAATTGAGTGAACCCGTCGCGCAGGTTCTCGATGGAGCCCCAATGCTCCATATGTTCGGGGTCGATATTGGTAACGATGGCCACTGTGGCGGGAAGGCGGTTGAAGGTGCCATCAGATTCGTCGGCCTCTACAACCATCCACTCACCCTGCCCCATGCGGGCATTGGAGCCGTAGGCATGGATAATCCCGCCATTCACCACTGTGGGGTCAAACCCGCCAGCATCAAGCAAGGTGGCGACCATTGTCGTGGTTGTCGTTTTGCCATGCGTACCTGCGATGGCGACGTTGGATTTCATCCGCATCAGTTCTGCCAGCATCTCGGCGCGGCGCACGATGGGCAATTTGCGGCGGCGGGCTTCGTCAAGTTCCGGATTGCCGCGTTTGATAGCGGATGAGATCACCACGACAGCTGCGCCTTCGATGTTCTGGGCGCTTTGACCCTCAAAGATCGTGGCGCCGAGCGCCGCGAGACGGTCGGTGATTTTCGAGGTTTTCGCGTCAGAGCCTTGCACGGTGTAGCCAAGGTTCAACAGGACTTCCGCGATGCCAGACATGCCGATGCCGCCAATACCGACAAAATGGAGGGGGCCTACATCCGTAGGCAGTTTCGTGGCGGCTGCGGCGTTCATGGGGATCCTTTCGCACTGGTAAGACGCTCGACCAGATCCGCCAGCGTCAGGGCAGCATCGGGTTTTCCCAAAGCGAGCGCGGCGCGGGCCATGGTTTCGGCGCCTTCAGGTTGGGTGAGAACGGTGATGATTTGCTCGGCCAAAGCCTCGGCCGTCAGGAGGCGTTCGGGGATGACAATGGCGGCCCCGCTGTCGCCCGGCCCGCGCGCATTGGCGGTTTGATGATCGTCCATTGCCGCAGCAAAGGGGACAAGAATGGCGGGGCGTCCGATAACGGTAAGATCGGCAACCGAGGAGGCCCCGGCGCGGGAGATGATCAATTGCGCTTCGGTCATCCGACGGGGAATGTCGTGAAAGAAGGGTTCGACCTCGGCGTCGATACCATGTTGTGCGTAAAACTCGGCGACGCGCAGACCGTCTTCGTCGCGGGCTTGATGCGCGACCCGGATATGCCCGCGCAGATCGTCGGGCAATGCGGCGATCGCGTTTGGCACAGTATCGGAGAGGATCCGCGCGCCTTGGCTGCCACCAATCACCAAGACCGACATCGGATAATCACCGGGCGGAATATAGCCTGCGCCTGCGCGTTCCAACACAGCCGCGCGCACAGGATTGCCCGTGTGCATGGCCGCGACACCTGCGGGAAGGGTGGTGGGCCAAGTGCCGCAGGCCACAGCCGAAACACGCGCGGCAAAGCGACGGTTGACCCGACCCAAGACGCCGTTTTGTTCATGGATCGCGCGGGGCAAGCGCAGCAGAGTGGCAGCACTCAGCGCGGGAATTGAGGGGTAGCCACCAAAGCCGATGACGGCGGCGGGGCGGTCGCGCAACATCGCGCTCGTGGCAGCGATGACACCCGTCAAGATGCGGAAAGGCACCAGCAGGCGCGAGAGCAGGCCGCCGCGCGCGAAAGTGGCAGAGGCTGTTTGACTGATTTCAACGCCAGCGGGGAAGCCTTGCGTATAGCGCGCCCCACGGGCGTCGGTTGAGAGTTTGACACGCCACCCCCGCGCCAACATTTCTTCGGCAAGGGCTTGGGCGGGGAACATGTGCCCGCCTGTGCCGCCCGCCGCGATGACCAAGAGAGGCGCGTTGACATTCACCGGGCGCGCCCTCGCAAAATATCGTTGATCTCACCTTGGGGCCGGGACCGGGTCAACGCCAAGAGCATCCCCACCGCGATGCCCCCCGCGATCAGCGAGGAACCGCCATAGGACACGAAGGGCAGCGTCATGCCCTTGGCAGGCAAAAGCCGGACCGCCACGCCCATGTTGATCATGGCTTGAACCCCGAAGACACAGGCAAGGCCCGTGCCAGCCAAGCGGATGAAGGGATCGCGTTCGCGCGCAAGCCGCAGAAGCGAGCGGATCACCACGGTGGCGTAGAGCCCGACGATCAGCAGCACCAGAATAAGGCCATATTCCTCGGCGGCCACAGCAATGATGAAATCCGTATGAGCATCGGGCAGCGACCATTTTACCTGCCCCTCGCCGACGCCAACCCCAAAAAAGCCGCCCTCTTGGATTGCGTTTGTCGCATAGCCCAATTGCGTGCGCGGATCGACATCAGGAGAGAGAAAGCCATCGATGCGGCGCGCGAAATGCTCGGACGCGTTATAGGCTGTCAGACCGCCCAAGACGACAAGACCCGCCAAGCCGATGATCAAAAAGAGCGGTGCGCCGCCCACGAACCACATGACCCCCCAACCAAACAAGATCAGGGCAGCTTGGCCAAAATCGGGCTGGAATGCGAGGGTGAGCACGATGAAGGTGCAGAGTATGAACGACCAAAGCCGCCCCGGCGGGCCGCCCAATTGCTGGGCTGCCGCCATGAGCCACGCCGCCACGACAACAAAGCCGGGCTTGAGGAACTCGGAAGGTTGAAAGCTGGCAAAGCCCAAGGAATACCAGCGCACAGCGCCTTTTCCGAAGTCAGTGCCAAAGAATGGCAGGCCCAAAAGCGCGATCAACGCCGCAAGAAAGCCCAGCACCGCAAGACGGCGCACCAATTGCGGCCCCATCATCGAGGTGATGAACATCACCACGAGCGCGAGGCCGCCGAAAAACGCCTGTCTTTGCACATAATGGAACGGGGGGAGGCCGTTTTTCTCGGCCAAGGGCACGGAGGCGGCGAGGCCCAGAAGGATGCCGATGGAGAACAGCAAGAGCACTGCAGAGAGGGTCCATCGATCGATGGTGCGCCACCATTTGGGGAGAACCGGCTCGCCACCCGCAACAGGTGCCGTGCCATAGACCATTTCTGTCATCGCTTACCGCCGTCTACTGCCTCGGATCGCCCCTTTTCGGGGTCTGAAGCCAAGTCTAGCGGTTTCTGCCTTAGATCGCCAGCGAAAATACCAGTGATTGTAGGCGTAAGCGGCGGGATATTGCCCGAAAGGACCTTTGGGGTGAGGCGCGTGGCGACTGGATATTTAAGGCAAGAAGACGGGAAGGCTTGCGAAAGCCTTTACGCCGAGGCAAGGGATGGGGCATGGATTTTGACACGATTATCATAGGGGCCGGCGCGGCCGGGATGATGTGTGCGGCGCGCGCGCCCGGACGCAGTTTGATTGTCGATCACGCAAAAGCGCCCGGCGAGAAGATCCGCATTTCGGGTGGCGGGCGGTGCAACTTCACCAATCTTGGGACGGTGCCGCAAAATTTCATCAGTCAAAACAAGCATTTCGCCAAATCGGCCTTGGCACGGTATCGGCCGATGGATTTTGTCGCCTTGGTCGAGCGCTACAAGATTGCATGGCATGAGAAGACGCTGGGGCAATTGTTTTGTGACGGGAAGGCCACGCAGATTGTTGAGATGCTGCGGGCGGAAATGGCGCTTCGGGGGGTGGAGGTTTGGCTCTCGACCCGGGTGATCGCGGTGGCGGAGGGATTTTGTGTGACCCTTGAGCGCGAGGGGGAGCGGCGCGAGGTGACGGCGCGGGCGGTTGTTGTGGCGACGGGAGGCAAGTCTATTCCGAAAATGGGAGCGACGGGGTTTGCCTATGAAATTGCAGAGCAATTTGGTCATGCGGTGACGGAAACGAAGGCGGGGCTGGTGCCATTTACCTTTTCTGAGGGGCGCTTTGCCGATCTGGCGGGCGTGGCGGTGCCATCACGGGTGGCCGCAGGAGGGCAAGTCTTTGAAGAGGCGTTGCTTTTCACGCATCGTGGCCTTTCAGGGCCTGCGGTGCTGCAAGCCTCGTCCTATTGGCAGGAGGGTGAAGAGATCACGGTGGATCTTTTGCCGGGTCAAGACGTGGAAGGCTGGTTGCTTGCTGCGAAGGTAGAGCATGGAAAAAAGCAGCTATCTTCGATACTTAGCGGACGGTTCCCGGCGCGGGTGGTGGAGATGTTGGCCCCGAAAAAAGCGCCGTTGGCGGAATGGCGGGATGGGGATTTGCGCCAGTTTGCCCAAGCGTTGACCGCGTGGCGGCTTAAGCCTTCGGGGACAGAGGGGTATCGCACGGCGGAAGTGACGGTGGGCGGGGTTGATACCAAGGGAGTGGACAGCCGCACCCTGATGTCAAAATCGGTTCAAGGCCTTTATTTCATTGGTGAATCCCTTGATGTGACGGGATGGTTGGGGGGCTATAATTTCCAATGGGCCTGGGCCTCGGGTGTGGCGGCTGCGGAGGGGATTGCGGAGCGTTTGCGCGTGTGATCGGCGCAGTGCCGAGGCGAGTGCGAAATGCGCGGGCGGGCCGTTAAGCCGGGGTTGGCGGCAAAAAATCACGTATGATTGTCGTATGGGTGGCGTCTGGCGGGCGTCATGACGTTGAGTGCAGGGGCGAAAGGTTAATCGCCTCGCTGCAAAGTGCCACTTGAGTCAGACCCAGCGGGCGAAGGCGTCGAACAGTTTCCACAGAGCACCGCCCCATTGACCAAGGTCTGAGGCGCGAAAAATGCGGGTGTGGGGATAGAGCACGGTTTTGGTCGGGTGACTGCCCCAGCGCCACTCGGAGCCTTTGGGCAAGAGCACCCATGTGGGCACGCCCAAGGCTCCGGCGAGGTGGGCGGTGGCATTGTCGATGGTGATGACAAGATCAAGAGCCGCGATTTGCGCGGCATGCGCTTCGAGGCTCTTGAGCGGATCCACGGAAGGATCGGACAGCACGGGGGCACCGAAGGCTTGGCCAAATCCCACCAGATCATGGGTGCCATATTGCAGCGAATGAAAGCGCAGGCCGGGATGGACGGTGAGCGGGTGCAGCAGGTCTGGGGTGATCGAACGGGCCGCACCGGTGACGGTAGCGGCGCTGTGCCATGCAAGGCCGATGTTGCGCGCGCGCCCCATGCCGCCCCATGCCGAGAGGTATTGCGCTGATTTTGCCGCATCTGCTGTGAGGCAAGCGCCGCCCTCCAGAGGGTCGGCGACGAAGCGCCATGCCGAGAGCAGCGAGGATTGCAGATCGAAGGTTTGCGTGGCGATAGAGGCGTCGGGAGTGACGGTTTGCGGCGCGCAGGTGATTTGAGCGCGCAGGGGACCCAGCAAAGGGAAGAGGCGCGGATCGGCCTCCAAGGTGATATTGGCACCGAGCGCCAAGAGTTTCGGCAAGACGCGGGCTTGCATGATTTGATCGCCGATGCCCTGTTCGGCCCAGACAAGCAGGCGGCGGCCCTTGAGCGGCGTGCCCTGCCACATGGGCGCCGTGAAGGGGCGGCGATATTGGCTGTGAGAGGCCAATTGCCAGCGCCCCTTGTCGTAAAGCGTAAGACCTTCGGCAATCGCACCTGCCCGAAACATTTCAAGGCCCAGTGCGCGCAGGGTATTGGGGTGATCGGGGGCTTCTTTGAACGCCGCATCAAGCGCTTGGCGAACAGCCGCGAATTGGCCCAGTTGGCGCAGGGAGCGCGCCGCCAAAAGTCGGTATTCGGCCCGTTTGACCGGATCGGTTTCCAAACTGATCAGGCGCGAAAGGGCAACGATGGTGCTGTCATGCGGCGTTGGGATCATACGGTTCCATTGGGGTTGGAGGCTGGCAGACGCGCTAGGATCGGACAGCAAGACCTGCTTGGACACAATGAGTGAAATCGTCGCCACGTTTTTCGAAATTGTCATATTGGTCGAATGACGCGGCGGCGGGGGCCAGCAGCACAATATCGCCGGGCACGGCCTCGGCCATGGCTTGGGTGACGGCATGTGCCATGGTGGTGCATATCTCGGCCTCGACGCCATCGAGCTGCAGGGCGAATTTCGCGGCTTCGCGGCCTATGACATAGGCTTTTTTCACATTTTTCAGCCCCGGTTGAAGACCGGACAGCCCGCCGTCCTTTTCCAAGCCGCCGCAGATCCAGCGAATATTTTCAAAGGCTTCGAGCGCTTTGAGGGCGCTGTCGACATTGGTGGCTTTGGAGTCGTTGACATAGCGGATGCCGCCCGCTTCGGCGATGGTTTGCGAACGGTGCGGCAGACCGGGATAAGACGCCAGCCCCTCTTCGATGGTTTTGGGTGCCAGACCCAGCGCGCGGGTCGCGGCATAGGCGGCGCAGGCGTTTTGGTGGTTATGCGCGCCCGGCAGCCCCGTCATGGCGCGCAGGTCGATGGCCGCGACTTGGCGGCCTTTGCGCCATTCGCTCAAGAAGCCTTTGCGCGCGAAGACGAGCCATCCCGGGCCTTGCAGTTTCTTGGCCGAAGAGACGCGGATCACCCGGTCATCGGCGGGGCCTTCGGAGAGTTGGTTGGCGAGATATTGCCCTTCTGCCTCGTCGACGCCGATCACGGCACGGTCGGGGCCACCTTCGGCGAAGAGACGGCGTTTGGCGGCAAAATAGCCGCCCATTCCGGCGTGGCGATCGAGGTGATCCGCAGAGAGGTTGGTGAAGATGGCCACGTCGGGGGTGAGGGCGCGTGCCAGATCGGTTTGGTAGGAGGAGAGTTCCAGCACGATAACGCCGCCATCGCCGGGGGGTGCGATGTCGAGCACGCCGCGCCCGATATTGCCGGCAAGCTGGCTCTCGCGACCGGCCTCGGTGAGGATGTGGTGGATCAAAGCAGAGGTGGTGGATTTGCCGTTCGAGCCTGTAACGGTGATCACCTTGGGTGGTGTTTCGTGATTGGCCCAGTCGTCTTGGCCCAGCGAGCGGAAGAAGAGGCCAATATCGTTGTCGACGGGCACGCCCGCGTCCCATGCGGCGGCAATGACGCGGTTTGGTTCGGGGTAGAGATGGGGGATGCCCGGCGAGGTGACAAGGCAGGACACGCCCTCGAAGGCCCCGAGACGGGTGAGATCGCGGATTTCAAAGCCAAGGCTTTCGGCTGTTTCGCGCGCAGCGGGGTTGTCGTCCCACAAGAGGGGATGCGCCCCGCCTGCCGCGAGCGCGCGCGCTGTCGCGAGGCCGGATCGCCCCAAGCCCAGAACCGCAACCATTTGACCGTCATAGCCTTGCACCGGGATCATGCGTGCCCCCTTTGAACCAACTCTCCAAGGGATACCGGGGTGCGGGAGAAAGGGAAAGGGGCGGTTAGTGGCGCATGGCTTCGAGTGTTTGGGCGTGTTCGCGCAGGTTTTGGGTAAAGCCGAGGATGGTTTCGAGTTTTTGCGCCATGTCCTTGTGGTAGCCGTCGAGCGCGGAGACGACAGCCGAGAGGCCGCTTTCGCGATCTTGCAGGCGTTCGTTTTCCACGCGGCACATGATGCGGATCGAGTCGAGGGAGAGGATCGCGCGGCCAAGGTTGACGGCTTGGCTCTCGCGGCGGATGGTGCGCTGGTTGGCATTGCGGAAGGCTTCGCTGGCGCGGGCTTGGGTTTCTTCTTCGAGCGCGTTGAGGCGGTCAACCTCTTGGAGGATATCCACGCCCGAGGTGAGGTCGGCGCGCGCATGGGTGGTGGTTTCGACGCGGAAGGCGTCGGCGGCTTCAACCAACAGGCGTGCGGAGGCGGTCAGAAAGAGCGCGCGCTCCATGGCGCGGTAGGTGAAGGTGGTTTCCGGTGTGCCGTCTTGCACGAAGATGGCGAGTTGTTCGGCAACTTCGGCGGAGAGCGTGCGGTAATTGTCGGAAATGGCCGAGAGCGCGCCCCCTGCCCGTTCGATCCGCGCGGCCATGATCCGCATATTCACGGGCACGAGGCGCATGGCGTTCATCTGGGTCAGCAGGACTTGCTGTTCACTGACCAGATCGTGAACCATTTCGCGCATGGCGCTGATGAGCATGATCCGGCGATCTAGGGGGCGGCCCAAAGCTGCGTCGCGGGCGGTGATTTCCATACCTAAGCTGGCCGAAGCGAAAGCCGCGTAGGTCGGGTAGCCCATGGCAGCAAGTGCCGCAAGGATCCGGTGGCCTGAGGCTTCGGGGGACAGACCTTCGTCGCGCTCGGCGGCGAGCGCTTGGGCATAGAGCGCTTGCACTTTGGGAAAGAGCGCGCTGGACGGTTTGAGGCGCACGGACGTGAAGCCATCTGCGATGGGCGTGACGACGGCATAGACCCAGTATTGCAAGTCATCGGAGGACTTGTTGAGCACATAGCCCCCAAAGCGCTGACCGGATTTGATCGCTTCCCACATCAACCAAAAGACGCCTTTGGGCATTTGTTCGTGGCGGATGATGCGATGAGGCGCGCCTTTGAGGCGCTCGGGCGGATGGTGCGCGACACGGGCAAACACGGCGTTCCATGCTTGCAATACCCCGCGCGCATCGGTGCGAGAGAAGAAGAGTTCGTCCAAGCCGAAAGGCGCCTCGCCCGTGCGGGGACGCGTTTCGAGATGGTCGGTGGACGAGGTTTGGAGAAGTAGACTGCCGTCCATTTGAGCGCCTTTTGCCGAACCGAAGCGACCCATGGCTTCGATGTAAGAGCCAACGGCAAGAACCGCGCCATTGTGAGCATGAGGCCTGATTTTTTTGAAAAAATACTGCGGCGGGGCGCAAAGAAAGATGCGGTCATGCCCGGCGTTTGGAAGCAGGTGCCCTTAGAAACGAAAAAGGCGGGGATGCGCCCCGCCTTGATGTTCGTTGTGCAAAGGCACTACCGGATTTTCAGGGTCGCCAAACCGATCATCGCCAGAATGAGCGAGATGATCCAGAAGCGGATCACGATCTGCGGCTCTTTCCAGCCCTTCTTTTCGTAGTGGTGATGAATGGGGGCCATCAGGAACACCCGTTTTCCGGTGCGCTTGAAATAGAGCACTTGGATGATCACCGAGAGCGCCTCGACGACGAAGACCCCGCCAACGATCGCGAGAACGATCTCGTGTTTGATCGAGACCGCGATGGCCCCAAGCGCACCGCCCAAAGCCAGCGAGCCAGTATCGCCCATGAACACCGCAGCGGGCGGCGCGTTATACCACAAAAAGCCCAAGCCCCCGCCAATAAGCGCCATGACGAAGACAAGGATTTCGCCTGTGCCCGGCACGTAATGCACATCAAGATAGCTGGTGAAATCAACCCGGCCCACCGCATAGGCAATGACGCCCAGCGTGCCTGCCGCGATCATCACTGGCATGATGGCCAGACCGTCGAGCCCGTCGGTGAGGTTGACGGCATTGGCCGCCCCAACGATCACGATCATGGCGAAGGGCACGAAGAGGATGCCGAGGTTGATCAAGACATCCTTGAAGACGGGCAGCGCCAATTGGTTGGTGAGGTCGGCGGGATGAAGATAGGACGCCCAAAACCCGGCCAATGCGGCGATGGCCAGCCCCAGACCAAAGCGCACCTTGCCCGGTGCGCCTTTGGTGTTTTGCTTGGAGACCTTGGCGTAATCGTCCCAAAAGCCGATGAGGCCGAAGGAGAGCGTGACAAAGAGGATCAGCCAGATGAAGCCGATATCAAGGCGCGCCCAGAGAAGGGTGGAGAAGAACAGCGCCGAGAGGATCAAGAGGCCGCCCATGGTGGGGGTGCCTGCCTTGACGAAATGGCCTTCGGGGCCGTCGGTGCGGATCGGCTGTCCCTTGCCTTGTTTGCGGCGCAGCACGTTGATCAGTGGTTGACCAAAGAGGAAACCAAAGATCAGGGCCGTGAGGAAGGCTCCGCCAGCGCGGAAGGTAATGTAGCGAAACAGGTTAAAGACATCGCCCCCGTCGGAGAGTGCGGTCAACCAATATAACATCTGCAACATCCTTCCCAAACAGGCCTTGCGGCCTCACATTCCATGGATCCGGTTGGGGTATGTGCCCCGGCGGATCATTCAGCCAATGGCGCGGATTGGCCCAGTTTTCGCAGCGCGTCAACCACGAGGCTGACTTTTGACCCTTTCGAGCCTTTGACCAGAACCACGTCGCCTGCGTCTATCAAACGATGCGCGCGGGCGGCCATTTCGGGGGCGGTTTCCACCCATTCGCCCCGTTTGTTGCGCGGCAAGATATCCCACAGATGTTTCATCCGGGGGCCGACGCAATGGACGGTTTCGATCCCGGCGAGGAAAGGCAGCCCGGCAAGGCCGGTATGGAGTGCGATCTCGTCGGGGCCAAGTTCGAGCATATCGCCGAGAACCGCGATGCGGCGCCCTTTGGCCACGCGCCCCAGCCCATCTTCGGGATGGGCGGCGGCGAGCACTTCGAGGGAGGCAGCCATGGAGGTGGGGTTGGCGTTGAAGGCGTCATCAATCAGGTGGAAGGCCTGATCTTCGTGGACAAGGTCCATCTGGATGCGTTCGCGCGTGCCGCGCCCAGCCGGGGGAGACCAGCGCGCCAGATCATTGGCCGCCATGACCGGATCCAGTTTGAGCGCATGGATCACTGCCAGCACCCCCATGGCGTTGACTGCGAAATGCCGCCCCGGCACCGAAACGCGAAAGAGCACCGGGCGACGCCATGCGCGCCCCTGAGCAATCGTGGTTTCATCTTGCAGGGTAATTTCGGTCAGGCGGTGATGGCAGGCCGCGCTTTCGCCAAAGGTGAGCACATCGGCCCCGTGCCGGCTGGCGGTATCGAGGAGGATGGGCGTGGTGGGCAGGTCGCCATTGAGCACAGCGACGCCATCCGGCTCTAGGCCCTCGATGATCGAGGCCTTTTCATGTGCGATACCTTCAATGTTTTCAAAGGCTTCAAGGTGCGCTGCGGCGACAGTCGTGATCATGACCACATGCGGGCGCGCCAGCCGGGCCAAGGGCGCGATTTCGCCGGGATGGTTCATGCCGATTTCGATCACGGCAAAGAGCGCATCTTGTGGCAGGCGGGCCAGTGTCAGGGGCACGCCCCAGTGGTTGTTATAGGAGGCTTCGGCGGCATGGGTTTTGCCCTGCCCCGAGAGCACGGCGCGCAGCATTTCCTTGGTGGAGGTTTTGCCCACAGAGCCTGTGACGGCGACGACATGCGCCGCGCTGCGCGCCCGGCCTGCTGCGCCGAGGGCCTCTAACGCGGTCTGCACATCGGGGACGATCAGCAATGGCGCATCTGCTGCGACGCCTGCGGGAATATGAGTGACCAAAGCCGCAGCGGCACCTTTCGCCAGCGCTTGTGCGACAAACTCATGGCCGTCACGGGCGGCTTTGAGTGCAATAAACAGATCGCCCGGTTGCAGCGTGCGGGTGTCGATGGAGACCCCCGTGGCCTGCCATGCAACAGGTGCGTGCCCCCCTGTCGCCTGTGCGGCCTCTTGCGAGGTCCAGAGCGGGGGGGCGGAGCGGTTTGAATGCGCGTTCATGCGGGTCTTCCATCAAGAGCGGCCACGGCGACGCTGGCCTGTTCGACATCATCAAAGGGAAAGACCGTATCCCCGACGATCTGGCCGCTTTCATGGCCTTTTCCCGCAATCAACAGCGCATCCCCCGGACCCAAGGCATCGACGCCGCGCAAGATCGCTTCGGCGCGGTCCGCTACTTCGGTTGCCTCGGGGCAGCCCATCATGACCGCTGCGCGGATGGCGGCGGGGTCTTCGCTGCGGGGGTTGTCATCGGTGACGAGAACCACGTCAGCATGGGCCGCGGCGGCTTCGCCCATCAGTGGGCGCTTGGTGCGGTCGCGGTCGCCCCCTGCCCCGACAATCGCGATGAGGCGACCCATGACATGGGGGCGCAGGGCAGTCAGCGCGGTGGCCACTGCGTCAGGCGTATGGGCGTAGTCGACAAAGACCGCCGCCCCATTGCGCCGGGTGGCGGCCAGTTGCATGCGGCCACGCACCGTGGAGAGGCGCGGCATCGCGGCAAAGACATCGCCTGCGGCAGCGCCCGACCCGATCACCATACCCGCAGCGACCAGCACGTTTTCGGCCTGAAAGCCACCGATCAGGTCAAGCCGCACTTGGATGGGGCGGCCTTGCCAGCTGAAGCGCAGGTCTTGGCCCGTGGTGTCAAAGCGTTGGGCGTCGAGGCGCAAATCGGCCTCGGGCGAGCGGCCCGTGCGAATGACGCGCTGCCCCCGCGCATTGGCCAGCCGGGCCACTTCGGCGCCTTTCGGGTCGTCGACATTGACCACGGCAGTGCCTTCTTCGGGCAGAACCCGCAGAAAAAGACCCATTTTGGCCGCGAAATAGGCGTCAAAGGTTTCGTGATAGTCGAGGTGGTCTTGGGTGAAATTGGTAAAGCCCGCTGCCTTGAGATGCACCCCATCAAGGCGCCGCTGGTCGAGACCATGCGAGGAGGCCTCCATTGCGGCATGGGTGATGCCCTCGGCGGCAGCGGCGGCCAATGTGCGATGCAGCGTGATCGGCTCGGGCGTGGTATGTTTCAGGGGCGCTTCCCATGCGCCTTCGACGCCTGTGGTGCCAAGGTTGACGGCGGCATGGCCCATGGCGACCCAGAGTTGGCGGCAAAAGGTGGAGACCGACGTTTTGCCATTGGTGCCTGTGACGGCAACCATCGTTGCGGGCTGCGCGCCAAACCATAGCGCGGCCGCAGCAGACAGGGTGGCGCGGGGATCTTCGGCCACGACCAAAGCGGCGTCCTGTGTTGCCAAGACAGGTGCTGCGATTTGCGCGCCTTCCGGGTCTGTCAGGATCGCAGTTGCACCCATTTCAAGCGCAGTTGCAACGAAGGTTGCGCCATGCACTTTGGTGCCCGGCAGCGCCGCAAACAGATAACCCGGTCGCAAATCACGGCTATCCACCGCAAGGCCTGTCAGAGCGACATCGCGTCCACCACGGGCGGTCAGTCCCAGTTGCGCCAAAGATTTCGTGGCCGCGCCCATTTCATACCCCACGCCTAGTTTGACGTGAGCGTTATATCACTCAAACGGCCGGGTTCAATCTGGGGCTTGAGACCCAGAAGCGGGGCCACGCGCCGGATCATTTCGGCCGCCACGGGCACGGCTGTCCAGCCTGCGGTGCGGCGTGGCTCGGGGCCAGTGGTGTTGACCGGTTCATCAAGCGTGACGATGAGGACATATTGGGGATTTGAGACCGGGAACATCGTGGCGAAGGTAGCGATGACCTTGTCCTTGTGATAGCCACCGCCCGTTTCTTTGGGTTTATCGGCTGTGCCTGTCTTGCCGGCCACTTCGTAGCCTGCGACTTCGCCCAAGGACGCGGTGCCTTCGGTGACGACATGGCGCAGCATTTGGCGGGCGGCGGCGGCGGTTTCGGGGCTAAGGATGCGCGCCCCTTGTTGCGCGGCGGGATGGCGCAGCAACGTCGGGGCAACAACGGTGCCCCCATTGGCGATCATCGCATAGCCTGCGGCGAGGTGGAGCGGCGAGGTGGAAATGCCGTGACCATAAGAGACGGTCATCGTGGTGATTTCGGGCCAGCGCGGCGGCAAAAGCGGCTTTCCGCCCTTGGCCTCGACGATTTCCAGCGGCGTCGCCTCCATCATGCCGATGGACCGCAGGAAGGATTGCTGGCGCTCTGCGCCGATCTGTTGTGCGATCCGTGCGGTGCCGACGTTAGAGGATTTGACGATGACCTTTTCCACCGAGAGTGTGGGGCCATAGTTCTTGAAATCGCGGATGCGGTGCTTGCCCCATTGCATGGGCGAGGACGTGTTGATGATGGTCTCGGGATTGACCAACCCAAGTTCCATCGCCTGCGCGACGGTGAAAATCTTGAAGGTGGAGCCGAGTTCATAGACGCCTTGCACAGCGCGATTGAACAGCGGGCTATCGGAGGGATTGCCCTTGGTGGGGGGGGCGGGGCGCTCGTTTGGGTCGAAATCGGGAAGCGACGCAATGGCCACCACTTCACCGGTGTGCACATCCATCAAGACGCCTGCTGCGCCTTTGGCATTCATCAGTTTCATGCCCGTATCGAGCACTTGTTCCATGGTCGCCTGAATGGTGAGGTCAATGGAGAGTTGCAGCGGCTCGGCGGCGCGGGCAGGATCGCGCAGGCGGTCGTCAAACATCTTTTCGATGCCTGCCGTGCCGATGACTTCGGCAGCAGAAACCCCTTCACGGCCAAAGGACGCCCCCCCAAGCACATGCGCGGCCAGCGCGCCATTGGGATAGAGGCGCATTTCGCGAGCACCAAACAACAGCCCCGGCTCGCCGATGTCATGCACGGCTTGCTGTTGTTCGGGCGAGAGCACTTTGCGGACCCAGAGGAATTTACGCTTGCCGGTGAAATCTTCCATCAACGCGGCGGCATTCAGATCTGGGAAAATTCGGGCCAGTTCAGTCGCGGCGCGGGCGGGATCCACTATCATCGGGGGTTGGGCGTAGAGCGCTGACGTTTCGAGATTGGTGGCTAGGATACGGCCTTGGCGGTCGAGAATTTCCGCGCGTTGGGTGGCGATTTCAACCCCGGCGGCCGAGACTGTGGGTTCGGCGGGCGCAGTGCCTGCGAGCACTCCCATGCGGATGGAGATGGTCGAAAACGCTGCAAAGAAGCACAGCCCCAGAACGAAAAGGCGGCTTTCGGCGCGGCCGCGGTCGCGGTCATACATCGCCTCATGGCGGGCCGCGAGATTTTCGCGTTCGATGGCGTCGGGGTTGTCGCCGCGGGCGCGGGCTTCGAGGATGCGGGCGAGTGGACGCAGAGGTGTGCGGATCACAGGCTGCCCTCCTCGACGGTGATGGCTTCGCTGGTTGCCGGATCGATCAAGGGCAATTGGGTTTGCACAGGGGGGTATGGAATTTCGTCAACGCGGCCAAATTGCTCTGGCTGGAGCGGAAGGAGGGCCAAGGCGTCGAAGTTGATTTCGGCCAGATCGCGCAGACGATCGGGGCGGTTGAGATAGGCCCATTCCGCGCGCAACACGGCAAGGCGGGCGCGGGCGTCGCCGATGCGGGTTTGCACCGCTTCGGCCTCGGCCATTGCGTCTTGGGTCTTGTAGTTCTCGTGATAGGCCCAGAAGCCAAGGCTCACCACACAGACAGCAAGGAGAACATAGAGAACGGTTTTCATCAGCGTCGTTTCCCAGGCAGAACCGGAGCGCCCAAGGCGCGGGGATCATTGGCACGCGGTGGTGCGGCGGTGCGGCGCGCCACGCGCAGGCGTGCGGAGCGTGAGCGCGGGTTTTCCGACAATTCGGCCTCGTCGGGCCCGACGGCTTTTTTGGTGACGGGCTCCCAAGTGGCCTCGGGGCCTTCGCTTAGAGGGGCGTAGCGATTGGCATTGCCCGCCCCGCCTGTGCCGTGCTGGAAGAAGCGTTTGACGATGCGGTCTTCGACGGAATGGAACGTGACCACGGCGAGAAGCCCGCCGGGCTTGAGGGCGCGCTCGGCGGCTTCCAGCCCGCCGACCAGTTCGCCATATTCATCATTCACCGCGATGCGGAGTGCTTGGAAGCTGCGCGTGGCCGGGTGGCTTTGGCCGGGTTTGGGACGCGGCAAGCAAGAGGCGACAGCCTCGGCCAATTCCAATGTGCGGGTCAATGGACGGGCGGCGAGGATTGCGCGGGCAATCCGACGCGACGCGCGCTCTTCGCCGTAATGGAAAAGAATATCCGCCAGATCCGCTTCGGAGGCGGAATTGACCAGATCAGCCGCTGTTGGGCCGTCTTGGCTCATCCGCATATCAAGCGGGCCGTCGCGCATGAAGGAAAAGCCACGCTCGGCGAGGTCAAGCTGCATGGAGGAGACGCCCAGATCGAGCACGATCCCGTCGAGATCTTGGGCATAGGCGTCCATTTTGGAGAACACGCCTTCTTGCAGGGAAATCTTGTCGCCAAAGCCCGCAACCCATGGCGCGGCCATGGCGAAGGCGAGCGGGTCGCGGTCGACCCCGGTGACGTGATCTGCCCCTGCGGCGAGAAGGCCCTTGGTGTAGCCCCCAGCCCCGAACGTGCCATCAAGCCAATGGCCCGCAACCGGGGCGACGGCCGCCAAGAGAGGGCGCAGCAGGACCGGGATATGAGGCGCGTCGGAGGCTGTGGCAGCAGCACGTGACATCGATCAACCCCCGCCCGAGATGAGGGAGAGGGGATCGAAGTCGTCGGGCATGTCAGACAGGAAGCTGTCGATCTCGGCGGCCTCTTCGGCGCGGAAGGTATCGGCGTTCCAGATTTCAAAATAATCGCCCATGGCCACCATGACGGCCTCCTCGGCAAGACCGATCTGTTCGCGGCGCTCTTTGGGCAGCACGATACGGCCATCGCGGTCGACTTCGGTTTCCCATGATTTGCCAAGGATCAGGCGGGACGCCTTTTTGCGGGCGTCAGAGCCGCGCGGCAGGTTCTGGATGCCGGCTTCGATTTCGGCCATCGCCTCGAGTGTATAGGCATGCAGACAATTCTTGAGATGCGGGCCATAGAGAACGACCATCCGCGGCAGCTTGTCTTTGGAGTAAGCAGGGTCGCCCAGCTCGAGCACACGACGAAAATCGGCGGGGATCGACATCCGACCCTTGCCGTCAACCTTTTGGTTGAACTCGCCTCTGAAGCTCAGGCCCATGGCCTCGACCTCTCCTTCCCCCACTTGGTTTGAATTTTCCAACCCCTGGAACGGGAAAACGGCGGATCGGAGCTGCTGCCACTGCCCGATCCGCCGCCCTCGTCCCGCTGAGCGGGGTGGTCCGACTGCGCGCGCCACCTGGGGGGATGTCTGCTCGCTCGCGCGCCGGATCTCTTGGTTCGATGAAAGCGGGTGCCTGTATGAAACCTGACTTGGGAGTTTTTGGTTCGGGGTCTTGCTGCCCCTGATCCCGTCCTCATCGTGTGGATTAGTGATCGCATGGGAAATCATGGAAATCAACAGGAATTTGAGGGCAAACCCCACTGCATCTTGTTCACCTCCCATAGAAGAAACAAGATATGGCGTGAACGAAATGCGAACACAGATCACTCTCTAGTCATCAACTCACAGAGGGACACAAAATATTGTGGTTCGGCTCGGGCAGAAAAAATGACCATTTTTTCCCAAGAAAATTGCAATTTTCTTGGCCACGGCCCTTCAGGCGCAGAGATTTTCAGGGGAATTCGGGAGAGCACGTAGAAAAGTCAGCTGTTTTCCCGTGAATTCCCGGCTCTCTCGAACGGGTTGATTCGGACGATTTGGGAGAAATTGCTCCCCTTTCCCGTCAACTCCCATGCGCTCAATGCCGCTTTCCGCGCCCGCAGGCCCCGGATTGACGCTATACATAGGGAACGGAAAGGCGTATGGCGCGCCCTTGCCCTGACGGAGTTTGCCGAAATGACCCTTCCTTCCCTTCCTGCCGCCCTGCCCCAAGCCCTAGCGGAAACGCTGGCGGCGCGCGGCTATGCAAGCCTGACCCCTGTTCAAGAGGAAATGCTGCGACCGGATCTGGCGGGGCGGGATATGATTGTCTCGGCACGCACAGGATCTGGCAAGACGGTGGCCTTTGGTGTGGCTTTGGCCGAGCGCGTGCTGCCGGTGTTGCGCGTGCCCGGACCGCCGAAAGCCTTGATCATTGCCCCGACCCGAGAATTGGCGATGCAGGTGCGGCGCGAGTTTGAATGGCTTTACGGGCCTGCCGGGGGGCTGATTGCGTCTTGTGTGGGTGGCATGGACATGCGGCGCGAAATCTTCACGCTGGAAAAGGGCGCGCAGATTGTCGTGGGCACGCCGGGCCGTTTGGTGGATCACCTCAAGCGTGGCTCGCTCAATCTGTCGGGAATTGTCGGCGTGGTCTTGGATGAGGCCGATGAAATGCTGGATCTGGGCTTTGCCGAAGATCTGGCCGCACTTCTGTCGGCGGCCCCTGATGACAAGCAAACGCTGATGTTCTCGGCCACTGTGCCGAAGGCCATCGAGAAGCTTGCTGCGGGTCAGTTGCGCCCAGGCTTTGAGCGGGTCAGCGTGGCCGGCGGCGAAGAGCAGCATGCCGATATCACCTATGATGTGGCGGGCGTTCCGCATGACGATGCTGAGCGGGCCTTGGTCAATATCTTGCGGTTCCACGAGTCCGAGCGGGCGATCATTTTTGCCAATACCCGTGCTGCCGTGGCGCGGATCGCGGCGCGCTTGGGCAATCGCGGCTTTCGCGCTGTGGCTTTGTCGGGCGAGTTGAGCCAGTCGGAGCGGACCCATGCCTTGCAAGCGCTGCGCGATGGCCGGGCGCGGGTTTGTGTGGCCACAGATGTGGCGGCACGTGGCATCGACTTGAAGGGATTGGATCTGGTGATCCACGCCGAGCTGCCGGGCAGCCCGGAGACGCTCAAGCACCGTTCGGGCCGGACAGGGCGCGCCGGACGCAAGGGAACAAGCGTCTTGGTGGTTACACCGCGCACCCGTGCCAAGGCCGACCGGATTCTGAAGATGGCGGGAATTGACGCGAATTGGGGCAGCGCACCAACAGCAGAAGACGTGCGCGCACGCGATGCCGAGCGGCTGGTGGAAGCGGTTGGCGGGGCTGTGGAGTTGGAGGAAGATGACCGCGGCTTGGCGGCGCGCATTGCCGCGGATTGCGATCCGGTGGCTTTGGCGGCGACGGTTGTGTCGTTCTGGCGCGCGTCCAATTCGGCACCAGAAGAGATTGGCTCGCTCAATACTGCGCCGCCCCCTCGCGAAAAGCGGGCTGTGCAGGACTTCGGTGCGTCGGTTTGGGTGCGACTGTCCAAGGGGCGGCGCGAGCGGGCAGAGGCACGCTGGATCTTGCCGAAGATTTGTCAGGCCGGCGGGATTACCCGCGAAGAGATTGGCGCAATCCGGGTGGGCGAGGCCGCAAGTTTTGTGCAGATCGCAGAGCGCGCTGCGGGGGGCTTTATGCTTGCGCTTGGTCCGGATGGAGTGATCGAGGATGGGCTTTATGCCACCAAGCTCGATGGTGCACCTGATCCGGCGGAATACGCCTATACCCCGCCCAACAGCAAAGGCCCCAAAAAACCGCATCGCGGGCAGCGCGATGGGGATGAGCGCCCTGCTCCGCGGTATGGACGAGAGGACAAGTCGGTCGCCCGTGCGCCGAGAGATGCGAAGCCTGCCAAGACCGAGACATGGGACGACAAGCCCATTCTGGAGGCCTATCGCGGTGAGCGCTCTGAGCCAAAAGCGCCAAAGCCGCGGGCCGAGGCCGAAGCACGGCCAAAGTCGAAGAAAGAGTTTGTCGCCAAGAGCTATGAGGCCAAGAGCCATACCGCCAAAGACCGCTCAGAGACTGACGCCCCGAAAGCGCCGTACAAGGCCGGGCCAAAGCCCTCGAGCAAATGGACCGACAAGCCCGGTGCAGGCACAGCCAAATTGAGCGGCAAACCCAGTGGAAAGCCGGGCGGAAAGCCGGGCGCGAAGCCAGACGGGAAGCCATGGGAAAAGCCCAAGGGGCCAAAATCTGCTGGTTTCAAGGCGCATGGGGGCAAGGGAAAGCCTGCCAAGGCGCAGGGGTTCAAGAGCCATAGCGCCCCAGGTGCCAAAGGACCGAGCACCAAGGGGCCAGACGCAAGACCGACGCGCAAGTCGTGACCTAAGCGTCAAAACTCTCGATAGAAAATGAAAAAGGCCTGAGGAAAACCTCAGGCCTTTTTGCGATACACACAGAGGCTCAGGCGTGGCCTTCGGCGATCAATCGGGCGGCAAGGGTGGCATAGGCCTCGGCCATTGGGCTATTGCCTGCGGCAATCGGAGTGCCCGCATCCCCGCCAAGGCGCGTGTCGAGGTCGATCGGCAAAGCGGCCAACAGCGGCACCCCCATTTTGGCAGCCTCGGCCGCTACGCCGCCATGACCAAAGATATGGCTTTCCTTGCCGCAATGCGGGCACGCAAAGACTGACATATTCTCGATCAACCCCAGAACCGGAGTTTTCAGCGTGGCGAACATGTCGAGCGCTTTGCGCGCGTCGAGCAGCGCCACGTCTTGTGGGGTGGAGACCACGATTGCGCCTTCGAGTTCGGATTTCTGACACAGCGTCATCGCCACATCCCCCGTGCCGGGAGGTAGATCGACAAGCAGCACATCCAGATCGCCCCACGCGACTTGCCCCAGCATCTGCTGGAGCGCGCCCATCAGCATCGGGCCGCGCCAGACAACGGCTTTGGCCTCGTCAAGCATCAGGCCAATCGACATGATCGTGACGCCATGCGCCTTGAGGGGAATGATGGTTTTGCCATCAGGGCTGGCGGGGCGAGCGGAAACACCCATCATCCGGGCTTGGGACGGGCCATAGATATCTGCGTCCAGCAATCCGACGCGGCGGCCTGCGCGGGCAAGGGCCACGGCCAGATTGGAGGAGACGGTGGATTTGCCCACCCCGCCCTTACCAGAGCCGATTGCCAGAATGCGCGCCACGCCTTCGGGCTTCATCGGCCCGGCCTGTGGTGTGGGATGGCCGCCGATCTTCAACGAGGGGGCGGGTTTGCTCGCCGTGGGCGCGGTCAGTGCAACCGTGACTTTTTCGACGCCGGGCAAACGCGCGACAATACCTTCGGCCGCGCGGCGCAGCGGCTCCATCTGGCCTGCAATTGCCGCTGAGGGCGCTTCGATGACAAAACGCACGGCCCCTCCTTCAATCGCCAGCGCCCGGACCATATCGCGCGAGATGAGATCACCGCCGTCGGGCAGCGCCAATTGGCGCAGAGCGGATTCGACATCGGATTTGGTGGGGGGAAGGGGTGCCATCGGGAGCCTCTTTGAATGCCTGCGTCGTTTGTCACGTCATAGGTGATGTTTATATGCATCTATGCAAGGGCAAGGGCCAAGACTGACCACACAAAAGGCAGCTTGCTGCAAGATTGGGCACCGACGGAACAGGGGGGTAGAAATTTACCTTACGGAAGTTGCACTTGGCGCATAGCTGCATTGCAGCATCATCTATTGTGCAAGCGCAGCATTCGCCTATCTTGGTTGCAACAGAGGCGAGCAACAGTCTTCGCCCCGCGACACAGAAAGACGAAACGATGACCTACGCATCAGACATTCTGCACGGACGTGACCCTTGGGTCGAGCTGAAGGCCGATCTGGCCGCACGCTGGTCTCGCTACAGCGCCTACCGCGCAACCCTGTCGGAACTCTCTGCTTTGAGCACCAAAGAATTGGCTGACATCGGCCTGAACCGCTCGCAGATCCGCTCGGTTGCTTTTGAACACGCTTACGGCCCCGAGGCCTGAGGCACAAAGATCAGGGTTATCCTCTCCTCCCTTTCGAGGGCCCTGTAAATTGGCGGCGGCTTCCGCTCCTCCTCCCTAGGAAGCCGCCGCATCTTTCTTCCTGGCCCGGGATCACGGGGCACGAAATACGCGGGTTCCTTCTCCTCCCATTGGGGGCCCGTGGATGCAGCGGGCTTCCTCCTCCTCCCTTATGGGGCCTGATGCGACAAGAGAGCCGGCGGGGTTCCTCCTCCTCCCTTTGGAGCCTCGCCGGCGCTCTACTACCAGATACGGGCTGCCCCTCCTCC
>OCVQ010000356.1_pt1 | contig 42588 bp, 40 predicted proteins | sample 1539061 | NCBI WGS metagenome assembly OCVQ01 (sample SAMEA3355526, study PRJEB22509) | marine metagenome | biome: marine; feature: river plume; material: water | place: USA | collected 2010-08-08 | depth 0.5 m | reverse complement strand
TGAAGAAATTTTTAGTCATCCTTTTTTTAATTATTAGTCAAATTAATGTTGCTCAGAGTAGAGGAGTAATCAAAGGATTTCTCTCCGACAAAGAGACAAATAACGAACCATTACCGTTTGCTAATATTCAAATAAAAGGAACTACAATTGGGACAACAACTGATTTTGACGGTAACTATACGATAAGTGTACCCGCAGGAGACCAAGTGTTGGTTTTTAGTTTTTTAGGATATAAAACAGTTGAAAAACAAATTATAGTAGCAGCAGAGGAGTCCATCATTATCAATCAGGTAATGTCTGCTGAGGAAGGAGTTTCTTTAGAAGAGATTATCGTTAAGTCTTCCAGTTCCAAAGAATCTGTATCTGCTTTATTATTAGAGCAAAAAAATGCCGTTGTTATTAAAGAAAGTATTGGAGCTCAAACATTATCCAAAATAGGAGTTTCAAATGCAGCTGCAGCAACTACCAAAATTTCTGGAGTTACAAAAAGTGAAGGTTCAGGAAATATATATATCAGAGGTTTGGGAGATCGATATTTGTCTACTTCGATGAATGGGTTGTCTATCCCTTCTGATGATATTGAAAATAAAAACATCAATTTAGATTTATTTTCAACAAATAGTATTAAAAATATAGGGATTAGTAAGACTTATTCAACAGCTAATTACTCAGATCAAGGTTCTGGTACTGTAGATGTAAGTACGAAAGAATATAGAAAAAAAGGATATTCTGTTTCTTTTACTAGTGGAACAAATACGAATGTTCAAGGTGTTTCGGACTCCTTTAGAAGAACTGTTATTAGTAATGACGTTACACTTGGGTTTCATCAAAAAAAATATGCATTACAAAACTTAATTACACTTCAAGGTTGGGATACAGAAAAAGTTGCGACACCAATTAATTATACAGGTTCTTTTTCTGCCGCAAAAAAGTTTGAATTTTTTGAAAAAGAGGTGTCTGTCTTTATTACCGGTTCTCATTCTAGATCTTTTGAACATCAGGAAGGCGTTTTTAGGGCTTTCCGATCAAACGTATTAGACAAGGCGTTTCCTGCTCTTTTAAGACCAGCGAGTCTTTCCAATGGAGTTACCCCATCTTCAAATGATGTAGAAAGTTTTATTTCTAAAACAAATACCACTGGATATATCAATGTTGGAATCAAATTAAATGATAATAATAAAATTAAGTACAATACTCTTTTTGTAAATAAATCTGAAGACAATTTATACGAACAAGGTAGAAATGGGTTTGGGTATGTTTTTGATCAAGATCCACAAGAAGATGGTGCTTTTGTTAGGGATCAAAATTTTAGACAAACGACCCTATTTGTGAATCAAATTTTAGGGACCCACGATTGGAGTGATACGAATACCTTAAACTGGGCTGGTGGTTACAACTTTGTTTTGGCAGAAGAGCCAAATAGAATTAGAAATGAGGTAAATATTTTAGAGATCTCAGAGTCACCAATAATTCAATATGCACATGTTGGAGATTACCAACAAAGAAAATCTAGTCAAAAGATCCAAGATACTGAATACACTGGTTTTATTCAGAACAAATGGGTTTTTGGTTTAAAGGATGAAAATGACAACAATCCTTTTTCTTTGAACTATGGTCTGAACTTTAGGTATAAAGAGCGAACTTTTAAATCGCTATTTGTAGGGGTAAAAGCAAAAGGGATTACAGGAACATCTGTAGATCAGTTATCATCAACATTTACTTCGACAGGATTTAATAATGGGTTAACCTTAAGAACCTCTCCAGCAGACAGGTTTGAAGCTGACTTATCTATTATGGCTGGTTTTGTAAATCTTGATTTTACATTAGATAATAAGATTTCTGGGAATGTTGGTCTGCGTTTTGAAAGAGATGAAATCAATGCAATTTGGGATGTTGCAAACTTTTATGACCAGGTGAATCAAAGAGGAAGATTAGGTTCTTTAAATAAAGTTTATCAAAGTGTCTACCCGAGTGTAAATTTGAAATTTGAAGTTGCAGAGAATAATTATCTACGTGTAGCATCAAGTATTACTCAAACCTTACCGGAGTTCAAAGAATTGTCTCCATTTGAGTATGTTTCCTCTACCGGTCGTGTTACGAAAGGGAACCCGGATTTAAATAAATCAGAAATTTATAATTTCGATTTAAAATACGAAATATTTCCTCAGAGAGGTCAACTTTTTTCCACAACAGTATTTTATAAGCAAATTAACAATCCCATAAATTTAACTCAAACAAGAGGGTCTTCTGGGTATTTCTTTTATGCAAATACAGGAGAAAAAGCAACGGTTTTTGGTTTTGAATTAGAAGCAAAAACAGCCTTATTAAAAAATGAAGAAGAAGAAACGGTTGTAAACATATCGGGGAATATGACTAAAATGTGGTTAGAGCAAGATTTATTAAAAGACTTTCAATACAAAGACATAACAAGATCTAATTTACAGGGAGCTTCAGATTTTATTGCAAATGGCTCTTTGAGCTACAGTAATAACCAAGAAAAAGAATTTATTGCTACAGTAACAGGAAACTATTCTTCGGACAAAATATTTGCTTTAGGATCACCAGAAGATTTTTCTAAAAGTGCCACATTATACAATGATGAAATTATAGAAAAAGGTTTTGTGAGCCTAGACATAGTTGCAAGTAAAGCAATCAGTAAAAATTTAACAGTAAAATTAATTGGAAGAAATTTATTAAATCCAGAGATAAAACAAACACAATTGGTTAGAAGTTTAATTACGAATGAAGAAACGAGTCAAACGGTATTGTCTTATAGAAAGGGGTCTCAGTTAACATTCAGTATAAATTACACATTTTAACTAGATAACCAATTAACGGTTCCTTAACAAAAGACAGGAATTAATAAATAAACCTAACATAATATTAATAATTAGGTAAAGAAAACGATAGAATAGAGGAGTTTCTTTGTGTAAAATTATAAATTAAATTAAATTAAAAATGAAAAATTCGATCTTTAAAATCTTAAAAGGAGTAGCTTTTTTTATGGCTATCATTACATTAACAAATTGTGGAAGCGAAGAGCCAGCGATCATTATTGAAGAGCCTTCATCTGAAGTTGTTCAAAATTTAAATGCTGGAATAATGAATGGAAGTTTAGAGGAAGATTACACCCTAAACTCGAATACAATATATAACTTAAATGCGTCTTTTATTATAGCCTCAGGAACTACGTTAACCATTCCAGCTGGAACAAGAATTCAAGCACAAAATGGAGGGACAGATGTATATATTGCAGTTCTTAAAGGAGGTAAAATAAATGTCCAAGGAACTGAGTCTAACCCTGTATTTATGTCCTCAGCTTCAGGGAATTCGGGAGATTGGGGAGGTTTAACCATTTGTGGAAACGCCCCAACAACTGCGGGTGACGATGCACAGGCAGAAGTTGGAGGGTTTATCTACGGAGGATCTAATGCTGCTGACAATTCTGGATCGATAAATTATTTAGTAATCAAGGGAACAGGAGCTCAAATTAATTCAGATTCTCAATATAACGGAATCTCTTTATATGCCGTTGGTTCGGGAACAACGATTAGCAATGTATCTGTTATAAATGGTGCTGATGACGGAATTGAATTTTTTGGAGGGACGGTTTCTGTAACTAATTTATATCTAGAAAATAATGAAGACGATTCTGTAGATTGGACAGAAGGATGGAGTGGTACCCTAACAAATACTTACATATCTCACACAATTGCAGGTTTTTCTACTGCATTTGAAGGAGATAAAGTGAATGGAAATCCTCAATTTATTAATGTAACAGCAATTTCAACTGTTGGAGGAACCGCATTGCAATTTAAAAAACAATCAGGAGGGACGATCACTAATATTTGGTTAGAGGGCTATGATACGAATATTGATATGAAGGACGGTGGTGCACTATCTAATGTTCAAATAGATGGAGCTAACGCTTCTATTACTAGAGCTTATAAAACAGGAACGAAAGTAGCTGTTAGTTCTTGGACATGGAAAAATTAAAGGGCTATAATCCTTTAAAGGAACTATTGAAGAATTACATAATCATCTAATTTAAAAACTCTTGAAGTACTATACTTCAAGAGTTTTTTTATACAATCAATAGTATGAATACAAACTATTATCAGAACCTCCAACCAACATTAAAGCCAACTCTTGGAACCAACAAGGGAGAATTAGATCCAAATAAATTTCTTCCCACTCCGGCATATACATCAATGATTAAGCCGCCAGTTGCGATGTATTTAGATCCAACGGCAACTCCTAGAGCGCCATCTGTATATTTTTCATCGTAGATGTTTGAATTTTCAATACGTTCTTTTTTCCCTGAATTGATTCCTAAAAAACCTTCCCCAAAAAAATTCCATTGCTCATTTGTAGAAAAATAATGACGGTAATATGGTGTAAACATCACATTCTCATTATATCTAAAATTTGTTTCTTGCTTTGCTAAATTAAAGAGTGCAGAAATACCAACCGAAGACTCTTCAGTAAGGTAATTTTCATAAGAAAACTCGATACTTCTGATGACCAAGGCATCTGCAATGTCTATTTTAATTTCTTGTTGAGAGTAGGCAAGTGTTGAAGAGATCAGACCTACGATTAAAAGTAATTTTTTCATTTTTTTTTGGTAAAATACAAAAATTTAGTACTTGATTTTAAAATCTGTGCCCTACAGAAATACCAATTCGGGCAATACCCTCATTGTAAGTACTATCGTTAAAATTTCGACCAACACCTAATAAAAGTTCAGCAGAAAACCCTTTTTTAGAGATGAATTTCCCCCCTACAGAAACACCCATTGCAAAACCCGTTTTAAACTCTTGGCTTCCGAAACCAAAGAGATCAGTGTCTTTTGCTGAGAATAACATTCCAAACCCTTCCACAAAAAAACCTCTGGCAAATTTGTTAGAAAAATAACGTCTGTAATAGGGGGTTAAAGAATACTTTAAATCACTATAACTTGTGTCGGTATTTAAAGTTGCAGCAACTCCAAATGAAGATTCTTCGTTAATAAGATTCTCGTAAGATACATCGATCCACTTTGCTGCTAATAATGATAAGGCATTAATTTTTAGTTCATGTTTTTTCTCAATATCTTGAGGAAATTCAGGATTCTCCGTTTCTGTATTCACTTGAGCATAGGAGGTTATACTCATAAAAAGGCAACTTAATAATACGATTTTTTTCATTTTTTTAAATTTTATTGGCAAGATACCAAAAAAACTTAAAAAACAGCCTTTAATTCGATGTTCCCGATATGAATTGTTTTAGAATTTTCACTTTTTCTCCCCAAATAATTCAGATTTAAGTTTAAAAAGGCATTTAATTTTCGATTGAATACAACATTCCAGGTATAGTTTTTTCCTGCTTGAAGCCCCTCTAACATTTGGTATGCAACAGGTGTATTTGTATCTCCTTTGAAATCATTTAAAAACACATTTATATTTGCAGAAATCTGATTTTTTTTCTTTGAACGATAAAAGTATTCCAAACCAAATTTTTGTTGCGCTAAGTTTTCAAAATTAAGCAATTGATTTTTCTTGTTTTTAAAGTGATAGAAAGCCGTAAATCGGTTATTTTCATCGTATAGAAAACTAATTTTAGGTTCAATTTCATTGCTGTGAATATTGTAGTTTCTCGTGCTGAAATTTTCAGTAATTAGGTCATTTTTAGAGTTTTTACCTAGGAGTTCAAATAACCAAAAGGTTTTAAATTTGTGCGCTAGTGTTATTTGATGTAATTTGATATTGTTCTCTTGACTTCCAATAAAATATTGTTGCTTGTTTCTTGTTTTTCCAAAAGTATATGTTACACTGTATTTTTGAAGGTTTTTATTAAAAAAAAGACTGTTTCGAAGATTCAAAGAAAGCCCTAGTAGTTTGTCTTCATTTAAATCGAATGGATTAAAGTTAAACGAGTTTCCAATTCTTTCTTGTTCATTTTCAACACTCAGAAAACTTTGATTGTAAAATTTAGAGACAATTTTTTTCATTCCTTTTTGAGATGACCAAATTTTTGGGTTTAAGGTTATCGATTGGGTAAATTTTGCTCTTTGAGTTGCAATAAATTGGATATTAGGTTTCGGTATGCGTAAGTAGGCTGCTTGATCTTGAAATTCTGCAATTTCAAATTCGTCAAAATCTTTAATTCCATCACTATTATAATCTATCCAAGTATAATACCCAAAGCCAGGTTCTGTTTTGACATACATATATTCTTGTCTAGCAATATTCCCTGAGGAGGTTTCGTACACACTTCCTAAATTAATAAAACGATTCAATAACTGCTGGTTAAAAATAATTTTAGAATTCAGCGATTTTTCAATATTATTTGTAAAGCTATTTTTAGTATGCATGTAATTTGCAAACACACTTAAATTTGTTTGTTCTTTTTGTACTAATTTACTGTCAATATAAAAGGTTTTTCGATCATTAATTCTGGTGAAAGTATTTGATTTTATACTGTCATTATTTCTATAGTTAACCCCTATTTTTGTGAATACATTTGTACTATCTCCAATTCCAAAATAGGTTTCGTACTCTTTAAAACGATGACTTGTATTGATGAATTCCTGGGTGCTGCTATTTTTTCGAAGATTCGATTCATAATTTATAAAAGCTCCTACCCATTTTTTATTAAAACTGTGTTCAACTTTTGCCTTTGCTCTGAGAAAAGAGTTGTTTTCTTCCGTTGAAGTGTTCTCTAAAAAACTGCTATTAACAGAAAAAAAACTCTTTTTTAGGGTTATTTTAGATTTTAATTCGTGCTTGTTTCCAGAAAAAGCATTACTATAATTTAGATGATTAAATCGGTATGATACGATATTCTTTTTTTTATTGTGAAGCAGTATTGCTGCTTGTAAATAATTTTTCGTAGCATTATTTGTTAGAATATTCCAATCTCTGTTAAATTCAAGAGGTTCCCACCCTTGTTCTGTATTAAAATTTTTTTGAACGAATTCATGAGAAATTACACTTTTTAATTGCCATTTTTTATCGATTAAAATTTGTTCCCATTTTAATTTTGATGCAACTGCAATATTGTTTTCATCCTCTTTGTCGGAAAAAAGATTTTTATCATTATTACCAATAGCAATCTCTGAATTTAGGGTTGTTTTTTTAGAAAAATTGTATTCAGACTTTACAACAAAAGTTTGTTGTTTTGTAGGAGGAATAATTTTTATAATAGGAGTATAACTACCTTGGTTTCTTCCAACATACTCATATACATTTCCAATGGCAGTATTGCTGTCTATGACATAATCTCCTTTCTGTAAACCTACATTTGTAAACGTTACAAAATAGAGTATGTCATCTGGATTTTGTGAATATTCAAAAACTTCGGTTGCTCCGCTGATCACCTTCTTGTACAAGATTTTGTTTTCATCAAAACTGTCTAGAAAAGCACTTTCTGCAACCATTAAATTGGTATTGTTTCCAGCAGAAGCTAGTATGTTTTTTTGTGCATCCGTTAAGTTTTGTTGAAGGGGTTGGTTTTTAGCATCATTTTCGCTGTAAAAGTAACCGCTAATATTTAATTTCGGACTCTTGTAAACCGCTTCTTCATAGGTTAAAAAACGAGTGTAATTTCTATCTGCATATTGAAACTCAATCGCAATTCTCATGTCATTTGTTATTGGATATGTGGTGTTAAAGGTTATTTCAGCTAAATTATAGTCTATCGTATAATCTTTATTCTCTCCACGTTTAATCTGGATCCCGTTAATATACACTTGTTCACTTCCACGAATCATTAGGATTGCGGGTTCATTATTTTTTCCATAAATTTTATAAGGACCCTGATTTCCTTCTCTACCTGTAATTCTATAACTATTAAATTTCCCTCTTACAACAGCTCCAGAAGCAGCAACTTTTAAATGGTCATTAATCTTTGCCTCTACTCTTAAACCTGTAATTTGTTTCTGAATAGGCATAAAATAACTCTCTTTATTTTCGAGAGCAATATCTCCCGCTTTTACCTTCCACTTATCGGTGAACATTTCTATAAAAATACGATCAAAATCAGTAAATTTTTGAGAATATCCCTTTTCTTGAATTGGAATATTTGTATCAAAAATAGCAGCTCTTAAGGTCACCTCTTTAGATAGCTTTCCTGTTATTTTAAGATCTAAAGTAGCATTAGCTACTGCATTCTGATTGTTTCCTGAGGTAATGCCTCTTGTAATATATCCATTGGTTTGTAGACCATCAAACAATTTAATTTCTGATCCTTTTTTATTGGTAGTTAAGCTGTATAATTTATCAGTATTTGTACTAGAGGCAATGATAAATTTTTCATCAAAAGGGGTGTATACTTTTGTAATAAAATCAGGGATTCTAAAATATTTGACCGTAATTTCAGAATATTTCTTTGAGTTAATTTTTAACAAAGCATTGCTAAAATCTACACGGTATTCCGATGAAGGAATTACTTTCAATAAAGAGTTGAATACATTGAATTTATCAGGATTGATTGCAACACTATCTAGTTGAACACTGTCTTTTTCAATAAAAAGAGTTTTCATTCTAAAATCTTTAGATACAGTTTGAGATTGGGCAGTCCACCCAATAGCGAAACACAATAAAAAAAGCAGCCTATTTTGCATATATACGATAGGTATAGAACGTAAAAATAGTTTTTAAGGTATTAAAAAGGGTATTTTTAAAAAAGAGATTGTTGTTTTAGTGGGTTTTCGTGAGCTAGTAACCATTTTTTTCTCCAAATTCCACCAGCATATCCTGTTAAAGAACCGTCTGAACCTATAATTCTATGACAGGGAATGATAATTAAAAGAGGATTTTTACCATTTGCTGAAGCAACTGCTCTAACGGCCTTAACATCACCCAAAGCCCTGCTTTGAGCTAAATAATTACTAGTTTTTCCATAAGGAACTTTTAATAACTCTTTCCAAACTTTTATCTGAAAAGAGCTTCCTTTAGGATTGACTACCAAATTAAAACTTGCTCTTTTCCCGTCAAAATATTCTTTTAATTGTAACACACACTCTCGTAAAAATTCAGGAGTTTCCTCATGGAGTTTTTCATTAGAGATTGCATCATCATCAAGGATAGAAACCGTATGAATTCCATTTTTATCTCCAACAATTTTTGCAATACCAATCGGTATTTTACAATAAGTAGTTTGTATTTCAGTCATTAGATTCCAAAAACAACTTTAGAGTTTTGAGTGGTTGTCGCCACAATTTCCTCGAAAGGAACTTTATAGATTTCTACCAATTTATCTATAACATTTGTAATGTATGCACTTTCATTTCTTTTGCCTCTGAAGGGAGTGGGAGCTAAGTAGGGTGCATCGGTTTCTAAGACAATATGTTTGAGGTTAATTTCATTTAAAAATCTATCAATCTTCCCATTTTTAAAGGTAGCCACTCCTCCAATTCCCAATTTCATATTGTAATTTATTGCTTTTTCAGCTTGTTCTTTCGTCCCAGTAAAACAGTGAAAAATACCCCTTAAAGAATCTCCTTTTTCTTGTTCTAGTATTTCAAAAATTTCATCAAAAGCATCTCGACAATGAATAACAATAGGGAGTTTTTTTTCTTTTGCCCACTTTATTTGTGTTCTAAAAGCCTCTTGTTGTTGTATTAAGAAACTGCTATCCCAATACAAATCAATTCCAATTTCTCCAATTGCAAAGAATTTTTTTTTATCAATCCATTCTTTCACATGGGCAAGTTCTTCTAAATAGTTTTCTTTTACCGAAGTAGGGTGTAAGCCCATCATCAAAAAAACATCTTTTGGAAAGTTTTTTTCTAGTTTCATCATGCTTTCTGTATAGGAAGAATCTATAGCAGGGATAAAAAATCGCGAAACACCTGCATCTTTTGCACGTTGAATCATTGCCGATTGGTCTTCTTTAAACTGACTAGAGTATAGATGTGTATGCGTATCTGTAATCATTGAACCTAAAATTTCTGATGCAAAATTACTAAATATTCCTTCTGCAAACAGATATTGCTGCTCGTTTTATAAAATGTACCTTTGCAAAAAAATATTACAAATGACTTTTGAAGATTTAGGTATCTCTAATCAGTTACAATATGCGATAGACGATTTGGGTTTTGTAAATACAACCCCCATACAAGAACAAGCATTTTCAGTAGTAAGATCGGGGAAAGATGTTGTAGGAATTGCACAAACAGGAACGGGAAAAACGTTTGCATACATGATGCCTATTTTGCAAGATTTACCATTTTCTAAGCAGCAACATCCCAGAGTTTTGGTGTTGGTGCCCACTCGTGAGTTGGTTTTGCAAGTAGTTTCTGAAATTGAGAAGCTTTCAAAGTACATCAATACGCGTGTCTTAGGAGTGTATGGAGGTGCAAACATAAATACTCAAAAACAATCTATTTTGCAAGGCCAAGATATTATTGTGGCTACTCCTGGAAGACTTTATGATTTGGCATTGAGCAATGCGTTGAAATTAAAGTCTATCCAGAAATTAGTGATTGATGAGGTAGACGTTATGTTAGATTTAGGGTTTCGTTTTCAGTTGATGAATATTTTTGATGTGATACCTGAAAGAAGACAAAACATCTTATTTTCAGCTACCATGACTGAAGATGTAGATGCGTTAATTTATGATTTTTTTAAAAATCCTACTAAAATTTCTGTAGCAGTTAGTGGAACTCCGCTTGACAATATTGAACAAGTATCTTATGATATTCCTAACTTCTTTACCAAGGTAAATTTATTACATCATCTTTTAAAAGACACGCAGACTTTTCACAAAGTATTAATATTTGTTGGGTTTAAAAGAAGTGCCGATTTACTTTTTAAACATTTAGAAGAGATTTTTGGAAGTGAAACCTGTGTCATACACTCAAATAAAACACAAAATTATAGAATACGTTCCATAAGGCAGTTCGATGAAGGGAATAATCGGATTTTAGTGGCTACAGATGTAATGGCTCGTGGGTTGGATTTTGATGAAGTATCTCATGTTATTAATTTTGATACCCCAGATTTTCCAGAAAATTATATGCACAGAATAGGTAGAACAGGTCGTGCAGAAAAAGCCGGAAAGACGCTACTTTTTTCAACAGAGAAAGAACAAGAGGCAAAAGGCAGTATTCAAAATTTAATGGGGTATGAAATTCCTGTTTTAGAACTACCTGCAGAAGTTGAAATTTCTGAATTGTTAACAGAAGATGAACGTCCAAAGGAAGATCAAGGAATTTCTAAAAACAGAACCTCTTTAGAATATGTACCAGGTCCCGCTTTTCATGAAAAGAGTGAAAAAAATAGCAAAACCAATCAAGGAGGGTCTTATCGAAGAGAAATTGCAAAAAAGTATAAGAAGCCAAAAACAAGAGGAGATAAGAACTATAATCGTAGAAATAAAAAATAACAATGCAGATTTTAACAGCACAAGAATTGCATAATTTAGCAATGAATATTGTTGGGGAGAAGCTTCGTGAAATGGGATACGAGTTTCAGGCGATTAATAGCCAATTAAAAAGACATCCTCAATTTGTGTTATATAAAAAAGGGGAACCTACTATTTTTGTGTTGGTAAAAGCAACAAATAACATTCAAAAACCAAATGAATATGATGTACTTTGGATGGAGACGTTTAAAAATCATGCCCTTAAACAAAATGCAAAAGTTTGGTTTGCAGGGGTTGGAATTGCCAATGCAGAGAGTGTTGAAAATCCTGTTTTTAAAGACCAGCCTTATTATATTGCTTTTGAAGATTTTATAAAGATCCTGGACTAGTATTATTTAATCTAAATCTTATTTTTTTGAAAACAGGTACTTAGACAAGGCTTTAGTTCATCATGAATTTACTTATCTTCTAGTGCTTTTACTCTCTCAATTAAGCTAGTTATTTGATCTTGTTGCGCTTCATTTTGATGTTTGAGTGTCTTAATGGCTTCAATTAATGGGGCAACGATATTACTGTATTGTACCGACTTATATCCCTTTTTATCTGTATGGACTAACTCTGGAAATACGGCCTCAATCTCTTGGGCAATCACCCCGAGCTGTGTGCCATCGGAAAAGTTCTTATTGGGGAAATCATCCACTCTCCATAAATAGCTCACTCCTCTCAAGGTAGCAATTTTATCAAGGCTATTATCTAGAGTATGAACCTTTTTTTTCCAGCGTCGATCAGAGGTACTAGTCCAACTATTTGCAGTTCCACTTGTTGCATGAATTTCGCCATTAACCTTTAATTTATAACCATCACAATCATCGGTCCCAATTCCTACATTGCCATTGGCATCAATACGCATTCGTTCGGTATCATTAGTATTTAGAACCAATGGCGAGTTGTTTTTGGTACCTACAACAAAACTTTTTTTAAATGCTGCGTTAAGTACACCAGCACCTCCTGTTCCCAGGTATCCTTCAGCAGTACCTGATTCACCTTGAGTAAACAGGACTATATTATAGAGGTCGTTTTCGGGTGCGCTATTTGTGAATCTAGCTGAGTAGGTAGAACTTCCTTTATCGTTTGCATCAACATCTAAAGCATAGATTGGAGTCGTCCCAATCCCGACCTTTTCAGTAAACATACCACCAGTAGAGGCAGAGACAAAATCGTTTAGATCTTCCCAATTACTAGCGTTGTATACTTGAAGCACTCCTTCACCGCTAGTACCACAATCAGTACAATATATGGTAAGTCCGGTGGCTATGTTGCTAATAGCATCACGTGCTACTTCGGTCATTCTTGGAAATAAAAAACCTTTAGAAGTACTTTGTATTTCTAAAGCTGCAGAGACATGTGGATTTGAAGTTCCAATCCCTACTTGCGCTAGGATATTAAAACTTAAGCCAATCAGAACAATGCCTAGAAATGCTTTTTTAGAGATTTTCATTTTTCATTTTTTTTAAATTCAGTATTGAGAAGCGTCTATTATAAAGAGTAAAATATTAGATGACTTGATGACTTGATTCAAGTTATTTTAAAGAGAAAAATACTAATTTAAAAATCTTACAAAGATGACCAAACCATGTAAGATTTTTAAATTAGGAGCTCATATACAATGAGATTTAACTAATAAATATGAATTTATCACTACCAATGTATCAACTTAATAGTAAGAAGAAAAATAAATTATCTTTATTTAGATGAATTAATCTTTAATTGCATTAAAAGATTAATTATGTTTTTAAAAGAGACGTCAGAATAAATTAAGTGAAACAAATCTCTTTAAAGAGTAGAGGGGTCTCCATAGTTTTCTTATGATAAAGATCGATGAAATATGATGTGTTATGAGTAAAACGAAGTTGACTACTTTTTGAGAAATTTTATTTTTTTATAAGCATAAAAAAAACCACTCTTTTGGAGTGGTTTTTAAAATGATTAAAAGGACTAAAAATTAATTAGATGCATCTTGTTCTAATAAATCAAAAAACTGATTTAATTTAGGCATGATGATAATTTTCGTTCTTCTGTTTTTTGCCATGTTTCCTGGCGTGTTATTTTCAGCTAAAGGAACATATTGACTTCTTCCTGCGGCTATCAGACGATTAGGTTGAACCCCAAATTTATATTGTAGGATTCGTGTAATCGAAGTAGCTCTTAAAGCAGATAAATCCCAGTTGTCTTGAATGATGTTTCTTTTAATTGGACTAGAGTCTGTATGCCCTTCAATCATAACTTCCATTTGCGGTTGATCGTTTATAACTTTAGCGATTTTTTCTAAAACAGTGTAAGCGTTGTCTGTTACATTATAGCTTCCGCTTTTAAACAATAGCTTGTCTGAGATAGATATAAAAACGACTGTTTTTTCAACATTTACTTCAATATCTTCGTCTTGAATTCCGTTTGTTAGGTTTTGAGTTAGGTGGTATTTGATGGCAAGATTTAAGGAGTCTTTTTGAGTCATTGCTTCTCTTACACCATTTATATATTTATCTTTTTCACTCAATTGAGAAATAACATTTTTGATATTATCTGAAGAAGATTGGGTTAAAACCGTTAAATTTTCAACTTGCTTTAGAGCAGTCTTTTTATCCTCTTTTAAGGCTTTTACTTGTTCAGTTAAAGAAAATGCTTTGGTATTTTCTTTTTCTTTTTCAATGATACATTTTTGTAGATTAGTTTTTACATTTACTAATTCTGTTTTGGTTTGATCATGTTTTGCTTGCAATGCCACAAATTCTTTTTTTGAAACACAAGAACTTATTGTAACAATGGTTAGAAGCAGTATCGATAATTTTTTCATTTTGTAATTATTAAATTCAAAAACAAAATTAATAAAATAGAACTTAAAAAAAGATTATATATACATATTTATGAAAGTTTTATACATTATTTTTGTTGTAATATGTCAATGTAATGATCTCAAACAAATTTCTTGTACTTATTAGTGTATTCATTTTATTTTCTTGCTCTAAGCCGGTAAAGGAGGAAAAAATCACCCTAGAAGGTGCTGTTTTTGGGACAACCTACAAAATAGTGTATTTAAATACTTCAATAAACTATCAAAAGTCTATAGATAGTTTATTTCTTTTAATGAATACTTCCTTGTCTACCTATATTCCTTCTTCGGATATTTCTAGAATTAATAGCGGAGATACCACGGTAGTTGTAGACGATTTGTTTCTTGAAGTTTTTAAAAAGTCAAAAAGAATCCACAAGGAAACTAACGGATACTTTGATCCAACGGTTGGTAATTTAGTAAACGCATGGGGGTTTGGACCTAAAAATGAAAAGAGAAATTTAACAGCGACAGAGCTACACGAACTAATGCAATTTGTAGGCTTAGACTTTGTAAAAATTGTTGACAGACAGGTTTTTAAAAAAGAGGCTAAAATATATTTAGATTTTAACTCTATTGCGAAAGGGTTTGGAATTGATGTTGTAGCACGTTTTTTAACAAGTAAAAAAATAACGAACTATTTAATAGAAATAGGAGGGGAGATCCGTGCCAAAGGAACAAAAAACAATAACATTCCATGGCTTATAAAAATAGTTGACCCTACTAATGAAGGATTGCTACAGAAATATAAAAGCATAAATTTATCTAATAAATCTATGGCAACATCTGGAAATTACAGGAAGTATAGGTTCACAGAAAGCGGACAAAAATTTGTTCATACGATAAATCCAATAACTGGGCAGGCGCTTGAAAGTAATTTATTAAGTGCTTCCGTCATAGCCAATTTAGATTGTGCCGATGTAGATGCTTATGCTACCGCTTTTATGGCTATGGGGTTAAAAAAATCTAAAAAATTTTTACAAGAGCATCCTTTAATTGATGGTGTTTTATTATTTATTGATGATGATGGCCGTTTAAAAGAATACAGTACCATAAATAATTGATGAAGGAGACCGTATTTTATTTTTCTTTATAACATACAGGAAGAATTTCATTCTTCATTAAACAAAATCGGTCTAGTTCCTCTGGAGTGATTCTTTGTGTGTAATCAACTTCTTCAACTTTAAAGCCAACAGAACGGAGTTTGTTGAAATAATCGCGACCATATACTCTAACATGATCGTACTGTCCAAATATTTTAGTACGTTCTTCTTTGTCTGTAATAGAAGCGTCTTCAAAAGTGTTTTCTCTAGACATGTCTTGAGGAATTTGAAAAACTCCAAATCCCCCTTTTTTTAAAACTCGAAATAATTCTTGCATTGCCTTTTTGTCATCGGGAATGTGTTCTAAGACATGGTTGCAAAAAACAACATCAAATGAATCGTCCTTAAAGGGTAAGTTGCAAATATCCGCTTTTACATCTGCAATAGGAGATTCTAGATCTGAAGTAATATAGTCTAAGTTTTTTTGTTTCTTAAAGATTTTTAAAAAGCATTGCTCAGGGGCAATATGTAGGGTTTTTATTTTTTTTGATGAAGTAAAAAATGAAGTCTCATTTTTCAAAAACAACCACATTAATCGATGTCTTTCAAGAGACAGCGTAGAGGGAGAAAGTGCATTTTTTCGTTGTTTTGAATAACCATAAGGTAAAAACTTTCGAAAAGAATTTCCATCTATAGGATCTGTATACGTATCGCCTTTTAGATAGAATGCAATGATTGGCTTTACTAGGTAACTAGCTTTTATCAACCAAGGTCTTGGGATGTTATTTAGTATGTGTTTAAAAATAAGCACTTATTATTATGAATTTACTCTTAATCCGTCCTCTTCATTGGTTACAATTCCTAATGCTTCATGAACATATTTAAAGGTAGATAATAATTCTGGCTTGCCATTTACAATGGCTACATCATGTTCGAAATGGGCAGAGGGTTTGTTATCTAAAGTAGTAATTGTCCAACCGTCATTGTGTTGTCTAATTTTGTGAGTTCCTAAATTAGTCATAGGCTCTATGGCAACGACCATTCCTTCAGCAAATTTTTTCCCTCTTCCTCTTTTTCCGTAATTAGGCATTTCTGGATCTTCATGCATTTCTCTCCCAAGGCCATGACCGACCAATTCTCTTACAACTCCATAACCGTGATCTTCAGTAAATTTTTGAATCGCATATCCAACATCTCCGACTCTATTTCCTGTTTTAAATTCTCGGATACCAACATACAAACTTTCTCTAGTTATGTCTAAAAGTTTTTTTGTTTCAGCGGCAATTTCTCCAACGGCAAATGTATATGCGTGATCACCATAAAAACCGTTCTTTTTTGCGCCACAATCTATAGAAATAATATCACCCTCTAGCAGCGGTTTTTTATTTGGAATACCATGAACCACCTGAGCGTTTGGACTCATACAAAGTGTATTAGGAAAGTCATAAAGCCCTAAAAAACCAGGAATAGCTCCTTCTGATCTGATAAAATCCTCGGCAAGTTTGTCTAAGTACAAAGTAGAAACTCCTGGTTTTACTTCTTTGGCTAGCATGCCTAATGTTTTTGAGACGATTAATGCACTTTCGCGCATCAATTCTATTTCTTCTCTGTTTTTTATTTGAATCATTTAAAAAAAAGTTGGACGGTAAAGTTACTACATTTTAGAGAACTAAAAGAAAAATTGACTATTTGAAAAAAGAGAAAAACCCTTTCTTTGTGTTGTAAGTTGGTTCGCTATTGAAGATAAGTTTGTAGATTTCTGACCATCCTAAAAAACCACCAATATTTCGATCATCAATAAATAAATCTGCATGAATTTTACGACTGTCTTTTTCATCGTAGTTTTCTTCTGGAAAATTTTTATTCACAGCATAAAATTCTATTCCGTTTTTTTTACAAAAAAGAATAGCTTCTTCAAGTTTTTCTTCACTTCTGTAGGTCCATAGAATTAAACGATGCCCTTCAGATTGAAGCTTTTTTAAGGTATCAAAAGCAAAGAGCATGGGTTTCCCAATTTTTGGGTAAGCATCCGCTACGATTGTACCGTCAAAGTCTACTGCAATAATCAATGGATTGTTAGGAATCATTAATTTTCGTATGCGTGTTTGTAAGGTTTTTCCGAGATAATTTGAAGCATGTCTTTTTCTAAAGATTCTTTGGCATATTCTACATACCGTCCTATTTCTTTTCCTTGTTTGTAAAAGATAAAAGTAGGAACTCTTATGATGTTAAATCCTTCTTGCAAGTTGTCAGGGGTTTTCTTGTTTCTATTGACAGCGATCAATTCAAGGTTGTTAAATTTAAAACCTGCTTGATCTAATATTTTAAAAAAACGAGGGATTTCTCTTCTGCTGTCCCCACACCAAGTTCCCAAAAAGCCTTTAATTTTAATTCCTTTCAATTTTTCTTTAAGGGAGGTAATTGTCTGTGAATCTGTTTGATATAATTTTTGTTCTTGATCAAACCACTTGCTGAAAGGATCCTCGTTAAAAGACGCTTTGTTTACAAACCCTATCAAATCAGCCCCCTTTTTTTTCGTTGCAGTTTGATTTTGTTGCGTTTTACAAGACAATAGTGTGATTAAAACACTAAATAAAATAATTTTTTTCATTTTTTTTCATAAACTACAATAAAGAATGTTGTGTCATTTCTTCAGGTTGCTTGACACCCATTAAGTCTAATATTGTAGGAGCAATATCTCCCAAGATACCACTTTTTATTGTTTTAATTTCTTTATCAATGAGAATAAAAGGGACAGGATTTGTTGTATGAGCTGTGTTTGGTGATCCATCAGGGTTTATCATTGTTTCACAGTTTCCGTGATCTGCAATTAATAGTGTAGAATATCCGTTTTTTAAACCTGTTTCTATAACTTCTTCAACACAAGTATCTACCGCTTCACAGGCTTTTATTGCTGCTTCCATAATTCCTGTATGCCCAACCATATCTCCGTTTGCAAAATTTAAACACACAAAATCTGCGGTTCCTTTGTCTAAATCTTCACACAAAGCATTTTTTAATTCGTAGGCACTCATTTCGGGTTGTAAATCATAAGTAGCTACTTTTGGAGAGTTTCTTAAAATTCTTGACTCCCCTTTAAAGGGAGCTTCTTGACCTCCTGAAAAGAAAAAAGTTACATGCGGATACTTTTCGGTTTCCGCGATTCTAATTTGTGTTTTACCCGCTTCTGATAACACCTCACCAATAGTGTTTTTAATATTATTTGAATTGTAAATAACATTTATTCCTTTAAAACTTTCATCATATAAAGTAATCGTAGTGAAATAAAGGGCTAATTTTTTCATTCCAAAATCTGGAAAATCGTTTTGAGACAAGGCGTTTGTTAATTCTCTTCCTCGATCTGTTCTATAATTAAAGAAAAGAACAACATCTCCTTCTTTTATCTGTGCTTTTGGGGACCCATCTTCATTAGTAATAATGATTGGTTTGTGAAATTCATCTGTAATTCCGGCCTCATAATTCTTTTGTATTGTTGCAATAGCATCTGTTGTTTTTGTTCCAATTCCATGAACAACTCCATCATAAGCTTCTTTTACACGCTCCCATCTATTGTCTCTATCCATTGCATAATAACGTCCTGTAACAGAAGCTAATTCTCCTGTACTTTTTTTCATATGTTCTTGGATTTCATTTACAAAATAAGTTCCAGATTTTGGATCGCAATCACGACCATCTGAAAAGGCGTGAAGATATACATTGTCTATTTGGTTTTCGGTTGCAACATCTAACAATCCTTTTAGATGATCTATGTGTGCATGAATTCCACCGTTAGATAGCAGGCCTAATAAATGAACGTCTTTGTTATTTTCCTTTGCGTATTTAAAGGTGTCAAGCAATACTTTCTCCCTGCCCAGGGTTTTTTCTTTTACAGCTTTATTGATACGTGCCAAATTCTGATATACGATTCTACCAGCACCTAGATTCATGTGACCCACTTCAGAGTTTCCCATTTGACCCTCTGGTAATCCTACATGTTTTCCGTCGGTTCTTAATTCTGCATGAGGATATTTTTGATACAATCCATTTATATAAGGTGTTTTGGCGTTGTAAATTGCAGATGCTTTAGGATCTTGAGTAATTCCCCATCCATCTAAAATCATCAGTATAACTTTTTTGTTCATTGTGTAAATTTGAGCAGTAAAAATAAGAAAGATTTTTGGCTTGGTTTTTATTTTTTTACGAAACCGATAGCGTAGCGTTCACTTCTTAAAGGTTTTTTTGAGAAACGTATTGTTTGAAATTTTCTATATAGAATCATGCTTATTAATAATAGTTTACGAATTGTGATTAACATATTAAATACAAGTTTTGATTGCTAAAAAGTAGATGATTAACATTTTAATACGTACTATTGTATGAATAATTCAATAATTTACAATGAGCAGCCATTTTGAATTGAACGAGGTCACTAAAAAATTACCCAAACATTTACACAAGTTTGTGGTGAAACAACCCTATGAAGAATATACTGCTCAAAATCAGGCTGTATGGAGATATGTAATGCGAATAAATGTTGATTACTTGCAGAAAGTAGCACACAAATCTTACATGGACGGATTGCATAAAACAGGAATATCCGTTGAAAACATTCCACATCTATCTGGAATGAATAGAATTTTAAAAGAAATTGGTTGGGCGGCAGTTTCTGTAGATGGTTTTATTCCTCCTAGTGCTTTTATGGAATTTCAAGCGTATAATGTTTTAGTTATCGCTTCTGATATGAGAACGATTCATCACATACAATACACCCCTGCTCCAGATATTATTCATGAAGCTGCGGGTCATGCTCCAATTATTTCTAATCCGGAATATGCAGCATATTTGAGAAGATTTGGAGAAATAGGAAGTAAAGCCATTTCATCTTCTGCCGATTATGAAATGTATGAAGCAATTCGTCTTTTATCTATTTTAAAAGAAGATCCAAATACTTCAGAGAAAGCTGTTAAAGATGCCCAAGAGAAAGTCGAGTACCTTCAAAAAAATATGGGGGAACTATCTGAAATGGCACAAATTAGAAATTTACACTGGTGGACTGTAGAATATGGTTTGATAGGCTCTCTAGATGCCCCTAAAATTTATGGAGCAGGGTTGCTTTCGTCGATAGGTGAAAGTGCTTTATGCATGGAAGATAATATTAAAAAAGTAGCCTATTCTATAGAAGCTGCTAGTGTAAATTTTGACATTACTAAGCCACAGCCACAATTATTTGTAACTCCTAATTTCGCATATTTGAGTTCTGTTTTAGAGGACTTTGCAAATACTATGGCGATCAGAAAAGGGGGCTTGAACGGAGTTCAAAAATTAATAAATTCAGGAGCTATCGGAACGATAGAACTGACAACAGGAGTTCAGGTTTCGGGTATTTTTACAAAAGTAATTCATCATAAAAACAATCAGGTAGCTTATTTCCAAACAACAGGTTCTACTGCTTTAGCTAACAGAGATAAAGAATTAATCAGTCATGGAATAACAAGTCACGAAAATGGTTTTGGAAGCCCTATAGGAAAGTTAAAAGGAATTAATTTACCAATAGAAGACATGAGTCCCAGAGATTTAAAAGCTTATGGTATCTATGAAGATGAATTCATGACCTTAGAATTTGAGAGTGGAATTATTGTCAAAGGGAAACCAATTACTGGAACGAGAGATTTAAGAGGTAAGATTTTAATAATTTCTTTAGATCAATGCACTGTCACGTATCATGAAGAGGTTTTATTTCGTTCTGATTGGGGTGTTTACGATATGGTCATTGGTAAAGAAGTTGTTTCTGCATTTGGAGGCCCAGCAGACCCAGCTTCTTTTTTAGGGTTGGGAAAGGTGTCAGAAATAAAAACGCATAAAATATCTTATACAAAGAAAGAACAGCTATTAAATGGGTTGTATGAAAAGGTAAAAACAATGCGAAATGAAAAAACCTCCACAGAAATAAAAATAACAGCAATATTTAATCAGTTAAAAAGTCAATTTCAAACCGATTGGTTATTGAATTTAGAATTATATGAATTAGCTTTGCAAAATAATTATTTTATAAAAGATACAATTCTAGAAAAACTAATTGAATTAAAACAAAATGATCGTTACACAAAATTAATTCAAAACGGTTTGGTTTTATGTGAAAAACAATAAATTAGTTTGTGTCTATGTAACCTATTAACAAAATCATGGTAGAGGAAATTAAAAAATATTTAGATAAAGGGGCTATTATTTTAGATGTAAGAACTAATCAAGAATGGGATGAAGGCCATTCAGAGGGAGCTCAGCATATTGTATTATCAGATATTCCATCTGAAATTGAAAAAATAAAATCTTGGATGAAACCCATTATTGCTGTTTGTAGAAGTGGTGCTAGAAGTGGACAAGCAACACAGTTTTTAGAAAGTAGAGGAATTGATATTATCAACGGTGGTCCATGGCAAAATGTAGATCAATGTTTATAAATCCTAATCTTTTAGGAGGCTCGTCTGATTTTTTTTCGCCGCTTATTCTTTTTAGAAATTTTTTTGATTTTTCTTCTTGCTGCAAACATTCCTGCTAGTCCTGCACCCACAAATGCACCCATTAATGGGGGGTTAAAATCGTGACCTGTTATGAGGTATTTTACTTGAAAAACGATGATTCCTATTCCAACAGAAAAAATAAATTTTCTCAATTTAGTTTTTGAGTAGTGCGTGTAAATACCACACAAAATACCAGTAACTATAGATGTTGCCGTAATTTGTGTTAGAAATAAATCTATGAGACTCGTTCCTCTTGTAGCAAAAATCGAGGTAATAACAATCCCTATAAAAATTCCTGTAAGTATTCCAATTAATATTTTCTGAATCATAGCGAGTGCCTCTTTTTCTCACTAAGATACATTTTTTTTAGGTAAAAAGCAATCGATTTAATTTCGACTGCCTCTCTTTTCAAAAAAGACCTTAACAATTCTTTTTTTTACAATTTATTGTGTTTAAAGGAGGTTTTACCTATTTAAAATTCAATAAAAGAAAATTTATTTTTTATGGTTTCTTTTTTCTCGTTTAAATTACGTAAAAATTTTTGATACATTTCCGAGTCTTTATTGAAAGGTTTGTGAGTCAATCCTTTCTGAATTGATGCAACTTCTTTCATGACTAAAGTAGAATTTTCAGTAAGCCAAGTAGCAACAAATTGTTCCCAAATATACTGAATGGCAGTTTTGTTTGGGTGGATCATATCTTCTGCATAAAAACGATAATCACGCAATTCATCCATCATAATTTCATAAGATGGAAAATAAGAAACATTCTTACGATTGAGTATGTTGTGAATTGCAGATATTAAGTGTGCTTTACTTCTTGTATTTTGAACCATTCCCTCTTTTTTGTGTCTTACAGGAGAAATGGTAAAAATGATGTTTATATTTTTATTGATTGATGATAATAGTGAAATGATTGCTTCTAAACTCTTAGAGACCTCGTCAATAGAAAGTAGTTTTTTTGAAAACTTTTTTTGTGGAATTTTATGACAGTTTGCAACAACGGTATTTGTTTCTGTATAGGTATAGACCCATGAGGTACCAAGGGTAATAATAATGTGAGACACCTCTTGAAATTGTTTTTTTGTTGTGTTAATTTTTAAATTTAAGTCCTCTAAAATCTTTTCTTTGTTTGAAGAACTTACAGTAGAATGTGCATCAAATGAATGCCATTGTTCATCTTGGAATATTAGATCTTCAGCAACATATTTTTTTTCATGAATTACATTTGAAATGAAATTTTCTATTGCTTTTGGATGAAAGAGTATTCCAAATGGGTTTTGATGCATTTGAAATTTAAAATAATTTAATTGATCCCCAATATTTTCCGAAAAACAAGAGCCCAGTAAGAAAATTTTTGAGAGATAACTTATCGGATTTTTTGTTTCTTTATCTAATGGAATTTTAGTTTGTAGAATCATATAATAATTTTCTTAGAAACAATAAATTAAAGAACTCCTATTTTAAATAGAAGGATCTAAAGATAAAAAAAAGTATTAGAGTGATACGATATATTCTTTCGCTTTTTCCAAAGCTTCGGGAATACCTGCAGGATTTTTTCCTCCAGCCGTCGCAAAGAAATTTTGACCACCACCACCACCGTGAATTAGTTTTCCCAATTCTCTTACGACAGTTCCTGCGTTAAAGCCGCGTTCATTGACTAGTTCTTTGGAAATATAACACGTTAACATTGCTTTTTCTTGTGATGGGGCTGTCGCAAATAATAAAAATAAGTTTGTGTAATTTTTTCCTAGGCTAAAAGAAACATTTTTAATTCCATTTGCATCCAGATCTAATTTTGTAGCTAAGAATTGAACTCCGTTAATTTCTTGCAATTGATTTTTTAGTGCTACGGTTAGATTTTGAGCTTTCTCTTCAAGTAAGCGCTCAATCTGTTTTTGTAATGAAATGTTCTCGTTTTGTAATTTTTCAATTGCTTTTGCAGGGTTTTTGGTATTATTTAGCAACGTTTTGATTTCAAATAAAGTGTTGTTATTTTCAAAATAAAAATCTTTAACAGCATCATTCGTGATCGCTTCAATTCTTCTAATTCCTGATGCAACCGCCCCCTCAGATTTAATCTTGAAATGCCAAATATCTCCCGTGTTTTTCACATGTGTTCCGCCACATAATTCAATGGACTGTCCAAATTTAATAGCTCTTACAGTATCTCCATATTTTTCGCCAAATAAAGCCATTGCACCCTCGTCAATTGCCTCTTGCATTGGGATATTTCTTTTTTCTTCCAATGGGAGTTTCCCAGAGATTCGAGCATTTACAAAGTGTTCGATTTCATTTAGTTCGTCGGTGGTTACTTTTGAAAAATGAGAAAAATCAAAGCGCAAGTATTTAGAATGGACAGCAGAACCTTTTTGCGCTACATGTGTCCCTAAAACCTCTCTTAAAGCTTGGTGAAGCAAATGAGTAGCAGTATGATTACAAGCGGTTCTATACCGCTGTTTGGCGTCTACAACTGCATTTAAAGTTTCGTTTAAATGTCTTGGTAAGTTTTTCGCGAGGTGAATAATTACATTATTCTCCTTTTTCGTATCGATGATATAAACCACATCGCCATTGGGAACTTCGAGATACCCTTTGTCTCCAACTTGTCCCCCACCTTCTGGATAAAAAGGAGTTAAATTAAACACGAGTTGATACATTTCTCCGTCTTTTTTAGAGACCACTTTTCTATATCTAGTTAGCTTTACTTTAGATGCTAAAGCATCATATCCTATAAACTCTTCCTCCGTATCATTTATGATAACGGTCCAATCGTCGGTGCTCATTTCACTTGCTGCTCTTGATCTGTTTTTTTGTTTTTGAAGTTCAGCTTCAAATCCTTTTTCATCTAGAGTGAGTCCTTTTTCCGATAGAATTAAAGATGTTAAATCGATCGGAAAACCGAAAGTATCATACAATTCAAATGCTTTTTCACCAGAAACTTGGTTTCCCGAAGCATTCTCTATGATTCGATCCAATAAAACCAATCCTTGGTCTAAAGTTCTTAAAAAAGAAGTTTCCTCTTCTTTAATTACGTTCTCTATGAGTTGTTTTTGAGCTTTTAATTCTGGAAAAGCAGCGCCCATTTTTTCACTTAAAACACCGACCAATCTGTGTATAAATGGTTCTTTTTTATTGAGGAAAGTAAAGCCATAACGAACCGCTCTTCTTAAGATTCTTCTGATCACATACCCTGCCCCATTGTTACTAGGTAATTGACCATCTGCAATAGAAAATGCAACCGCTCTCACATGATCAGAAATGACACGAATTGCAATATCTTGTTTTAAATTTTCACCATATTTCACCTCAGTGATGGTTTCAATTTCTCTGATGATTGGAGTAAAAATATCAGTATCATAATTAGATTTTACATCTTGCAGTACCATGCACAAACGTTCAAATCCCATCCCTGTGTCTATGTGTTTGTTGGGTAGTTCTTCTAGCGAGCCATTGGCTTTTCGATTGTATTGCATAAAAACCAAGTTCCATATCTCGACAACTTGTGGGTGGTCTTTGTTGACCAATTCTTTTCCGTCAATTTTTGCTTTTTCTTCTGCAGAACGAATGTCTACATGAATTTCAGAACAGGGGCCACAAGGTCCTTGTTCTCCCATTTCCCAAAAATTATCTTTCTTATTTCCTTTTAAAATTCGGTCTTCAGAAATCAATTCTTTCCACAAATCATATGCTTCAGTGTCCATTTTTAAATGGTCATCTTCAGCTCCTTCAAAAACGGTTACATACAAAATGTCTTTATCAATTTTGTAGACCTCAGTTAACAATTCCCATGCCCAACTAATGGCTTCTTTTTTAAAATAGTCGCCAAAAGACCAGTTTCCTAACATTTCAAATAACGTATGATGATAGGTGTCGTAACCAACTTCTTCTAGGTCATTGTGTTTGCCTGAAACACGTAAACATTTTTGAGAATCCGAGATTCTATTATTTTTCGGTTTCCCATTGTCCAAGAAATATTCTTTAAAAGGAGCCATTCCAGAATTTACAAACATTAAAGTTGGATCATCCTTGGTAACCATAGGCGCTGATGGCACAATTAAATGTGATTTTTCTTGGAAAAAATTTAAAAAGGTTGCGCGAATATCTTGTGATTTCATAAAAACAGACGTTTCCAATGACTTGGGTTATATTAATTTATTTTTAATAACAACTGCAAAAAAAGCAGATGTAAAACATTTTTGTAAATTTGTAACTTATAGAAAAATATAGTTGAAATATAAAACTCTCTATAATAGCACAAAAATAGTATATTTAGAACAATGGCAAAAGTAAAATATTATTACGATACAGATACTCTCTCATACAGGGAAATTGCTGTAAAAAAGAGTGATTACTACAAGAAAACAGTCTTTGGGATATTTGCAGTACTACTTATTGCTTTTTTTGGATTTATTGGATTCAGTCAGTTTTTAATGTCACCAAATGAAAGAGCTCAAAAAAGAGAACTAGATAATTTAAAGTTGCATTTTGAATTACTCAATAAAAGAATCGATGAAAGTTCATCTATTTTAACGGAATTACAAGAAAGAGACAATTCAATTTACCGGGTTTATTTTGAAGCGAATCCAATACCAGATGAACAAAGAAAAGCAGGTTTTGGAGGAGTAAATAGATACAAATACTTAGAAGGATTTGACAATTCTTCTATGATTGAAAAGGCAACAAAAGACTTAGATGTATTATCAAAACAATTGGTGGTACAATCCAAGTCTTTAGATGAAATCGTTGCATTGGCAAAAAATAAAGAAGAATTACTCGCCTCAATACCAGCGATACAGCCGGTTGCTAATAAAGATTTGAAACGAATGGCTTCTGGTTATGGATACCGAATACATCCTATTTATAAAACGAGAAAGTTTCATTGGGGAATGGATTTTTCTGCTCCCAAAGGAACCCCTGTGTATGCCACTGGAAATGGTACAATAGAAAAAGTGAAACGGTCCAGAAGAGGTTATGGAAATCAGGTAAAGATCAACCATGGATTTGGATACGTAACTTTTTATGCACATTTACAAAAATACACTGTTCGTAAAAACCAAAAGGTAAAACGAGGCGACTTGATTGGCTATGTGGGAACTTCAGGAACCTCTACAGCACCTCATTTGCATTATGAAGTGATTAAAGGGAAAAGAAAATTAAATCCTGTATATTTTTACTTCAGTGATTTAACTCCAGAAGAATATGATAGAATGTTGGAAATGGCCTCGCAAGAAAACCAATCACTAGACTAATGAACATAGAGTTACCTGAAAAACAGTATTATAAAATTGGAGAGGTTGCCAGCGCATTTCAAGTAAATACTTCGTTGATTCGTTTTTGGGAAAAAGAATTTGATATTATCAAACCTAAAAAAAATGCGAAGGGAAATAGATTGTTTACTTCAAACGATATTGCCAATCTCAAACTTATTTACAATCTAGTAAAAGAAAGAGGCTTTACTTTGGATGGTGCCAAACAAAAACTTAAGAAAAATCCAAAATCGACCATTCATACTCACGAAATTATTAGTAAATTGGAAGCAGTAAAAGCTGCGCTGCTTAAAATTAAAAATAAACTATAAAATTTAATCAAATGTCAAAAAAGTATATAGATTTAGAAACGTTAAAATATATACTGTATGATATTCATAATCTAGAAGGCCTTCTTTCGAGAGATCGATTTAAAGATCATGATATTGCCTCTTTAGATCTTTTCTTAGAATCGGTTAAAGACTTTTCTGATAGAGAGTTGTATCCCTATTTTAAAGAAATGGATGAAACGCCTGCATACCATAAAGATGGAACTGTTATCGTTCATAAACAAGTGGATGTAATGATGAAAAAAGGAGGGGAATTAGGGGTTATTTCTGCCTCTTTTGATTATGAAGATGGCGGTTTGCAGATTCCTTTTATGGCCCATCAGGCTGCGGCATTTATTCTCGATGCAGCAAACAATCACTTGCCGGGTTATGCGGGTTTGACGCAAGGAGCAGCAGAGTTAATTATTGAGTTTGGGAACGAAGAATTAAATACAGCATATGTTCCAAACATGCTCTCCGGAATATGGGGTGGAACCATGTGTTTAACAGAACCTCAAGCAGGAAGTTCTCTATCGGATATCGTTACCAAAGCAACCCCAACAGACGCCGGTTTTTATAAAATATCGGGTCAAAAAATATTCATTTCTGGAGGAGATCATCAATACGCAGAAAACATTGTTCATTTGGTGTTGGCTCGGATAGAGGGAGCACCTAAAGGGACGAAAGGAATTTCTTTGTTCGTTGTCCCAAAGAACAGACCTACATCAGATGGTTCATTGGAATACAACGATGTAATGACGGTTGCTGATTTTCAAAAAATGGGACAACGAGGTTATTGCACCACACATTTAGGGTTTGGAGATTCAGACGATTGTAGAGGATGGTTGGTAGGAGAAGAGAACCGCGGTTTGGCTCAAATGTTTCTGATGATGAATGCAGCTAGAATTGCAGTTGGTAGAGGAGCAGCAGCGATAGCAATGGCAGCCTATAGAACTTCTTTGCACTATGCAAATGAACGACCGCAAGGAAGAAAGCTAACAAGTACCGGAAAGAAAAATCCGTCCGATAAACAAGCTTTAATTATTGAGCATCCAGATGTAAGAAGAATGTTATTGCTTCAGAAAGCTATTGTAGAGGGTTCTTTAAGTTTGGTTTTATTAGCTTCTAAATACCATGATATTATTCATTCTTCTGAGAACCCAGAAGAAAAAGAAAAATACAATCTACTTTTAGAAATAATCATCCCTATTGTTAAAACCTTTCCTTCAGAAGCCGGTTCTACATCCGTAAATAACGGTTTGCAAGTTTTAGGAGGGTATGGTTTTTGTACGGATTTTTCATTGCAACAATATTACAGAGACATCAGAATTTCTTCCCTATATGAAGGAACAACTGGGATTCAATCCCAAGATTTATTAGCCAGAAAAGTAACCCTTCAAAATGGAAAAGCACTGGCCTTGTTGGTGGATGAGATGATGCGAACGATTTCACTAGCATCAAACTACGATGATTTAAAACCCTATGCAGATGAGTTGTCAAGTTCATTGCAATTATCTCAAAAAATACTTCAAAAACTAATGCCCTTTGCGATGAAAGGCAATTATGAACGTTACCTGTCTGATGCTAATTTATTTATGGAGTATATGAGTATCGTAGTAATGAGTTGGTTGTGGTTGGAAATGGCTGTAAACTCTAAAGAAAAGATAACTGCTAATGATTTGAAACATAGCAAAATCTTCTATGAAAGTAAAATTCATACGATGAAGTTTTATTTTAAATACGAACTCCCAAAGACGCTATCTCTTGCGGAAACCCTCATGAGTGACGAGGTGTTAACGATTAAGGAAGACACAGAATATATCGTATAATGAATATAAAAGAACAGTTTAACTTAGAAGGGAAAGTAGCAATAATTACAGGTTCTAGTAAAGGAATTGGAAAAGCCATTGCAAAAAGTTTCGCAGAAAATGGAGCACAAGTGGTTATATCCAGTAGAAATCAAGAAGCCTGTGATGAAGTGGTAAATGAGTTTGTTTCAGAGGGATTAAAAGCGATTGGAATTGCCTGTCATATTGGAAAAGCAGCGCAACGTAAAAATTTAGTAGATCAAACGATTACCGCTTTTGGAAAGATAGATATTTTGGTAAATAATGCGGCGATCAATCCTTTTTTTGGACCCGTAGAAGACCTCGATCCTTCAATATTTGACAAAATCATGGAGGTAAATGTGAAGGCTCCTTGGAGTTTGTCTAATTTAGTATTGCCCCATTTAAAAATAAATAAAAAAGGAAGTATTATCAATATTGCCTCCGTAGAAGCATTAACTCCTGGAGCAGGTTTAGGAATTTATAGTACCAGTAAAGCGGCCCTTTTAATGTTGTCTAAAAATCAGGCAAAAGAATGGGGTAAATATGGCGTTCGTGTGAATGCGATTTGCCCAGGTCTAATCAAAACAAAGTTTAGTGCGGCCCTTTGGCAAAACGAAAAAATACTAGAAAAAATTCAAAAAGCACTTCCAAGTGGTCGAATGGGAGATCCGGAAGAAATGGTTGGTTTGGCCTGTTTACTTGCTTCTGATGCAGGTGCATACATGACAGGTGGAGTCTATACTGCTGATGGCGGATATATGATTGCTGGATAAAATAAGAAATTATGAACTTCGAATACTCAAAAAAATCAATTGAACTACAACAAAAGCTAACCACTTTTATTGAGCAACACATCGTTCCTATAGAGGAAGATTATATTGCTTTTCATGCAGATAAAAACAATATGTGGCTTCGTTTTCCAGAGATAGAAATATTGAAGCAAAAGGCGAAAGAAGCAGGATTGTGGAATTTGTTTTTACCAAAAGAGTATGGTGCTTTGAGTCCTGGTTTATCGAATCTAGAATATGCACCATTGGCTGAAATCATGGGGAAAAAAATCTGGATTTCAGAAATCTTTAATTGCGCTGCTCCGGATACTGGGAATATGGAGGTTTTGGCCAGATATGGAAATGATGCACAAAAAGAGCAATGGTTAACCCCTTTAATGAATGGAGAAATTCGTTCGGCTTTTTTAATGACCGAACCAGATGTTGCTTCCTCAGATGCAACAAATATTCAAACATCTATTGCATTAGATGGGGATGAATATGTGATTAATGGTAGAAAATGGTGGTCTTCGGGCGCTATGGATCCACATTGTAAATTGGCAATTGTAATGGGTAAAACAGATGTCACCAAATCTAGGCATCAACAGCAGAGTATGATATTGGTTCCGATGGATACACCTGGGTTAGAAATTATCAGACCCCTTTCTGTTTTTGGGTTTTATGATTCTCCTGAAGGACACGCGGAAATTCAATTAACAAATGTTCGTGTACCTATTCAAAATTTAATTTTAGGAGAAGGAAGAGGTTTTGAAATTGCACAAGGCAGATTAGGTCCTGGAAGAATTCACCATTGCATGCGATTGGTAGGAATGGCGCAATATGCATTGGAGGTAATGTCTCAAAGAACACTAGAAAGAGAGACTTTTGGAAAGAAGTTTTATGAGTATAGTAGTATCAGACATGAAATTGCAACATCTCAATGTGAAATTGAGCAAGCAAGACTTTTAACCCTTTCTGCTGCAGATAAAATGGATAAATTGGGTAATAAAGAAGCAAAGGACCTCATTGCAATGATAAAAATAGTAGCACCAAATATGGCGCTCAACGTCATTGATAGGGCAATGCAAATTTTAGGAGGGAAAGGAGTTGGCCCGGATACCTATTTACCTCATTATTTTGCAATTGCACGAATGCTGAGGTTGGCCGATGGCCCTGATGAAGTTCATATGTATCAATTAGGGAAAAGTTGTATTAAAAAATATGGAAATAATTAATAAATGGGACAGCAGAAAGTTAGAAAAGGAGAGGACTTAAACGCCGTTTTATTAAAAAAATATTTGCAACAAAACAACCTAATCAGTTCTATTGAAAGTGAGTTGTTTGTTGAGCAGTTTACCCATGGATATTCTAACTTAACCTATTTACTGCAAATTGAAAATAAAGAATTTGTTTTAAGAAAACCTCCTATTGGCGCAATCAAAAGAGGGCATGATATGGGGCGTGAATTTAAAGTGCAAAGTAGTTTGGGGACCCATTTTTTAAAGGTTCCTAAAATGTATGCATTTACAGAGGATGAAAGTATCTTGGGAAGTCAATTTTATTTGATGGAGAAAGTATCCGGCATCATTTTAAATTATAAAGAAGCAACCCAACGAACAGTAACTCCGAACGATTATAAAATTATTGCGAATACTTGGTTGGATGTATTAGTAGCACTTCACCGCACAGACTATAAAGAAATAGGTTTGTCAGATCTAGGAAAACCGAACGGTTATGTAGAAAGACAAGTTTTTAATTGGGGAAAGCAATATTTGAATGCGACAACTACACCTTATCCGGCAGCAGTAAAGGTCATGGACTGGATGGAAAAGCACCAACCAAAAGCCTATGATCATTGTTTAATTCACAATGATTATAAGTATGATAATGTAGTTTTTAAAGACGATTCGTGGCAAGAAATCACCGCTGTTTTAGATTGGGAGATGGCAACTTTGGGAGACCCTTTGATGGATTTAGGAACTTCTTTAGGATATTGGACGGTAGCCACAGATCATGAATTCGTAAAACAAGGAATTCCGTCACCGACCATTTTTAAAGGGAATCCTAAACGAAGTGAAATTGCAAAAATGTATGCCGAAAAGTCTGGTAGGAGTATCGATAATATCGTCTTTTACTATGTTTTTGGATTGTTTAAAATAGCGGTAATTGCGCAGCAAATTTATTATCGATACCAACAAGGTTGGACCACAGACCCTCGTTTTGCCAATTTGAACAAAGCAGCAGAATTGTGTTGTACATTGGCTTTAAAAGCAATTCAAACTAAAAAAATAGATTAGAATTAACCTGATTTATAAATAATTATGGAAGTAAAAAATAAAATAGTCATTGTTACTGGTGCAGGATCAGGAATTGGAAAAGCAACTGCAATTCATTTTGCGAATCATGGAGCGGTGGTTGTGGTTTCTGACAGGAAATCGGAATCTGCAAACCAAGTTGTGGACACCATTGTGAAGCAGGGAGGAAAAGCCATTCAAATTGAAGCAGATGTCTCTAGTTTTGAAGCCGTAGAAAATTTAGTTGCTCAAACGGTATTGGAATTTGGAAGGTTGGATGTAATTGTAAACAATGCTGGAATTGGTCCAAATTTACTAAGAACTCACGAGTCTACATTGCAAGATTGGGATCGAGTAATCGCTGTAAATCAGACAGGTGTTTTTTATTGTATGAAAGTAGCATTGGCTCAATTTTTAAAACAAGGAGGAGGTAACATCATCAATATTGCCTCGCTGGCAGGATTGAAAGCATCTCCCAATAATATAAGTTATAGTGCAAGTAAATTTGCGGTGGTTGGAATGACAAAATCTGTAGCTATGGAATATGCGACCAAAAACATTCGTGTAAATGCAGTTTGTCCTGGTTATACAGAATCTGCTTTACTAGACCAGTTAGTCGCAGCTAAACCTGAAATGGATGCTATTTTAAAAAGTGTCATTCCAATGAAGCGATTTGGGAAAGCGGAAGAAATTGCAGATGCCGTTGTTTGGTTGGCTTCAGATAACACCAAATTTATTACCGGTCAGACTCTTACTTTAGATGGAGGTACTTCTCTTTAAATTTAAAAAGAAAAAAGCAGTATCTATAATGCTGGGTGTTACATAAATGTATATAGTAATAAGCCCCAACCGATCACTAAAAACAACCCTCCGAAAGGAGTTATTGGCCCTAAGAACCTCATTTTTTTATTTCTTGCTGAGGAGAGCACCAGCCCATATATTGAAAAAGAAAACAATACCGTTCCGATGATGAATGCCAAAAAGATATACTTATTAATCGCTGTGTCCTCTTTCAATTGAAAGCCTAAAACGAGCAATACAATTGCGTGGTATATTTGATATTTCACCCCAGTTTCAAAACTTTTTAATTGTTCAATAGATAATTTTTTCTTCAATAAATGTGCTCCAAAAGCTCCTAAAATGATGGCTGTTGCTCCAAAAAAAGCAGCAAATAACAAAGCGATTTCATTCATGGTTTACAATTTAATATTACGTGTGTGTCGTTTAAGATACAAAAGATAAAAGTAATCTTTTAAAGTGTGTTGATGAAATATTGGTAGTCTTTAGGGGTGTCGATATCCAATAAATTAACAGAGGCTTGAGGAAATAAAGTTTTATTTTTATTTTTTTGCAGAAATTCTTTTGCTCCTTTATCGCCTTTTATTTTCAATAAATCTTTGACAAATAGCGCAGGAAAAATTGCAGGAACTCCCAATCCGTTCTCATAATTAGAGGCGATTATTTTTTTCTGCTCTTTTAAAAAAAGTTCGATCATTTCATGGAAATAGGCTGCTTTAATTGCTGGTTGATCTGCTAGTAGTATCAAAAGACCATCGAAAGGAGTTTTTTCTTTTTGCAAATGCTTTATTCCTGAAATTATGCTTGAACTTAGTCCAAGTTTATGATTTTTATTAATAATATATTCAACACTTTTAAAATCAACTTTGTGAATTATTTCATTGGCATGAGCACCTAAGATACAGAGCGTTTTAGTACTTTTTATCTTCATTGAAAGATCTACAGTGTGCTGTAAAAGTGTTTTTTCATGAATGGATAATAATTGTTTTACACGTCCCATCCTCGAAGAAGTGCCAGCGGCTAAAATGAGTGTAACTACGTGCATTTTTTAATTTTGATGAATGTGACCAATAACGGTCTTTAGAGAAGCTGGTTTCTTGTTTTTGATAGTTGCTAAAATTTCCGACAAGATGGAGAGGGCAATTTCTTCTGGTGTTTGTGCTCCTAGGTTTAATCCAGCAGGGGTAAAAATACGTTCTAGAAAGTCTTCTGATATTGAAGAATCGTATTCAAAAAGTTCATTAAACATTTTATCTCGTCTTTTTGCTGCTCCTAAAATACCTAGATATGCGGGTTTTTTATCAACTAGTTTTAACACATATTTTAAATCTTGTACATAGCTGTGGTTCATAATAACGATTCCTGTATTTGAATCGACTCCAGAAAAATCAATGATTTCAGCATCACTGCCAATTACCGAATTTGCTCCCGGAAAATCAACAATACGTTTAGGGTCTTTTAAAGAAGTCACAAGATCTACTTGCCAACCCAATAAAGAAGCCATTTTACATAATTTTACAGCATCGTGTTCTGCACCAATAATTCGTAAATTAAATGCAGGTTCTAGGTGTTGTGTAAATGACAATAAGTTCTTTTTTGTTTTCCTAAGAGAATTTTCAGAAAACGAAAACTGTGCTGAATTTTCAAAGCTTATGATAGAACCAAAAGCACTATTGGATTCCTCCTCTTTTAAAAAGAAAGAGGCTATTTTTACGAGTTTTCTTTTTAAAACAGCATTGATAAATGCCGTATAAAATTCTTCAGAAATAAAAAAAGGTTCAATTAAAATATAAAGGACCCCTTCACATCCTAGTTTATACCGACCATCATAGGTGATTATTTTGGGTTCTTTTTTTTGAAAAACACTGTTACTTCTGTGTAGAATTTCTTTTTCTACACAACCTCCACTCACAGCACCAGTCATTTTATTGTCTTCAGAAATTAGCATTCTAACTCCTGGTTTTCTGTAGGAAGATCCTTCTAAATCAACAACAGTAACCAACACATTTTTTAACCCTTTATTTTGGTTGATACGGGCTTGTAAAATAAGTTCTTTGAGTTCGTGAATCATTATTTATAAACTACATACTACTAAAATACTACTTTTTTTTAAGTTAGGAGCTACAAGATAACATGGAGCAACCAACTTTATTTCTCGCCCATTCGGGTCTTTTTGCAAACCATTTTTCTTGGCCTGATTGTTCGTCGTATGGTCTTTTTATGAGCTGATATAATTCTTCAATTAACGAGTAATTACCTTTTTCAGCCTCCTCTATTGCCATTTGAGACATATAATTTCTAAGAATATATTTTGGGTTTTTAGCATCCATGTTTGCTTTCCTTTTTTTGGAAGAAATACCTTCTTTATTCAATCTATCGGAATATTTATCAAACCATAAATTCCATTTATTTTTCACCTCTTTAGAAATTTCACTCGGGCTGTAAAACGCCTCTTTTATGAATTGAAAACCCTCTTTTTTATTTGTAAAATCACTTAATTTTCTGAAGAAAATAGTCATATCCGTTTCAACTAGCTCAAGGTTTTCTTCAAGATTTTGAATCAATTCTACATCGTGATCATCGGCAACTAATAAGCCAATTTTTGATTTCATCATTGCGAGTGATTTTTTTTCAAAATCAATTTTATATTGATTTAAAATGCTTTCTAAAGGTGCTGCCTCTTCAATAATTGGATACAATGCATTTGCCAATTGATACAGATTCCAGAGACCAATAGAGGGTTGATTTCCATATCGGTAACGTTTATGCTCTTTGTCGGTTGTATTGGGTGTCCAGCCAACATCAAAACCTTCTAACCAGCCATAGGGTCCAAAATCTATTGTTAAGCCCAAAATAGACATATTATCTGTGTTCATGACTCCATGGACAAAACCAATTCGTTGCCAATGAAGAATCAGTTCTAAAGTACGTTCAGCAACTTCTTTGAAAAAATTGATGTAGCTTTTCTTTGAAGGACTTCCTAAATGTGGGAAATGATATTTAATCGTATAGTTTACGAGTGATTTTAAGTTTTTGAGATCTTTTCTAGCAGCAAAAATTTCATAATTTCCAAAGCGTAAAAAACTTGGAGCAACGCGAGAAACAATTGCTCCCTTTTCGTGAGCTGGATTCCCATCATATAAAACATCGCGTAAAACAGTATCGCCAGATAAACTTAAAGACAAAGCCCGCGTTGTTGGAACTCCTAAATGATACATTGCTTCACTGCACAAATACTCTCTAACTGACGATCTCAATACGGCCAAACCATCTGCATTTCTTGAATAAGGAGTTTCGCCTGCGCCTTTTAATTGCACTTTCCAATTTTTATTTTGATGCGTTACTTCAAATAAGTTAATTGCTCTTCCGTCTCCTAATTGCCCCGCCCAATTTCCAAACTGATGCCCTCCATAACACATAGAAAAAGGTTTTGTATTTGGATAGATTTCGTTTCCTGTAAAAATATGTTTAAAAAAGTCTGAGGTAGTTTCTTTTTTAGAAATCCCTAATTCAGCAGCCATTTCCTGAGAGACGTGCAGTACTTCGGGTTTTTTAGGTTTCTTTGGGTTTGTATATGAGTATACTGCTTCCCTAACTTGTCTTCTGGTATTTTCAAGAATTGAATCTGCTGTGTTTTCCGTTAAAAAAGTATTCTTTATTGTAAGTTTCATAAAAATGACAGCCGTTTTATTATAGGAATTGCTTTAGAAGTTTTCATTATCGTAATTTATCGAGATGTAATTTTCTCAGTGTAGCTAATTTCGGCTCAATTACAAAAGAGCAATATCCTTGTTGTGTGTTTTCTCTGTAATAATTTTGATGGGCAGTTTCAGCCTCATAAAAAATAGGGATGGCACTAATTTCTGTCGTAATTTTGTGATCATAATACGATTGTATTTGTTTTAAAACCTCGGTCGCAGTTTTTTGTTGCGTCTCTGTATGATAGAAAATAACTGAACGATATTGTGTTCCTACGTCTGCGCCCTGCCGGTTAAGGGTTGTTGGATCGTGGGTGGTCATGAAAATGACTAAAAGTTCTTCAAATGAAATGATATTTGCATCAAAACTTACCTGAATTACTTCTGCATGACCCGTTAAACCAGAGCAAATTTCACGATAAGTTGGTTTTCCAGGAGCGTTTCCTCCTGCATAACCAGAAACAACTTTTTTGACTCCTTTTACTTCTTGAAATACTGCTTCAGTGCACCAAAAACAGCCCCCTCCAACAGTCATAATTTGTATGTCTTTACTCATTTTTTGTATCCTCTTTTTTTAATTGCATTGCTTCAGAATTAATACAGTAACGCAATCCACTTGGAAGAGGTCCATCTGGGAAAACATGTCCTAAATGGGCATCACATGTATTGCAAAGTACTTCAACTCTTATCATGCCAAAAGAAATGTCTTTGTGATATTTTATGGCATTTTCTTGGATCGGTTGGGTAAAACTTGGCCACCCAGAACTTGAGTCAAACTTTATCGTAGAATCAAATAAAGGAGTGTTACAACAAATACAGTTGTACTGCCCTTCATCATAGATACTGCACAAAGCTCCTGAATGAGGTCTCTCTGTTCCTTTCTGTCTTGTAATTCTAAATTGTTCTGTTGTCAATAGCGTTTTCCAGATTGTTTCAGGTTTTTCAACTCTTTTCTCAGGAGTTGGATTTCCCTTTGATGCAAAGTGGAGTACTTCTTTCCATGTTAACATATCTAATGGTTTTAGGATGATGTATTACGATTTCTAAAAATAGAACAATAATTTACAATATTAGATGTAAAAATAATCATACATTTTTTAAAATTGAAATTACCAGGGCGATAACTAAAAAATTAAATTACTTGGGAATATTTTTTTCTGAAAGAAGAATCTTCGGATTAGATTATTTATTTAAAATAAAAAATAGTAGTATTGTCTTCTCGGAAGATTTTGAGTTGTGATAGATATGAATATTAACAAAGAGGGTACTGCATTCCATGAAATATCAAATGCAATTCATGGTTTTAAAAAAATCACCTTGGAAGAAATGAACGCGGTCTCTTTAATGAAGAGAACAGATACAAAGTATATTGTTAATGTTAATTTTCTAGCACCAATCTTAGAGGATCTTCAAAAAGAATACCAAGTTTTAGAAATAGATAATAGAAGAATTATGAACTATTCTTCTGTATATTTTGATACTCCTGAATTTAAATTTTATTTTGACCATCATAATGGAAAAGTCAATAGAACAAAGATACGGCAACGTAAATATGTAGATTCTGAACTGACTTTTTTAGAAATAAAGCAAAAAAATGGTAAAGGAGAAACGAATAAATCCAGAATAAAAATACCAGATTTTGAATTGGATCTTTCAATAAAATCAAAGGAGTTTATTTCTGAAGTTACAGGTCAAAAATTTGATTTACAACCAAGTTTATGGAATAATTTCAAAAGAATAACGCTTGTGAATCTCAAAGACAATGAGAGAGTTACCATCGATTTACATCTAACATATTCAATTGATGATGTCGAAAAAAGCTATGAAAATATTGTTGTAATAGAAGTTAAACAACACAAGTTTGATAGAAAATCTATGATAGTAAAAACATTAAAAAAATACAGATACAATCCCTACAGTATCAGTAAGTATTGTATTGGTATTGTAAATTTATATCAACATTTAAAATATAATTTATTTAAAAGAAAATTACTAAAAATCACTAAAATATCTTTGTAGTTATGGATTTCATGAACATACCACTTTTTGATGAGGACTTTTACAAAATGGCCTTCCTTTTTTTTACCAACCTGTTTTTTCTGACCATTATTATAAGATGGTTTTATTACGGGTCTACGCCTAAAAAAAATTACTTATTTACCTATTATTTAATCGGTCTTATTGTCTTTTTCTTGTGTTTTACGCTTAAAAAATACAAGTTAGATATTGGTTTGGCCATCGGGCTTTTTGCAATATTCGGGATTATTAGATATCGAACAGAGTCGATTCCTATTAAAGAAATGACGTATCTATTTATAGTCATCGGAGTTTCCCTCATGAATGCTTTTGTAAATAAAAAAATGAGTTTTGCAGAAATTATTTTTGCCAATTCTGCGATTGTTTTTACGATTGGAATCATAGAAAAAGTATGGAATTTAAACTATGAAATCACAAAAGAAATTGTTTATGAAAACATAGAGAATATCAAGCCAGAAAACTATGAACTTCTCAAGTCTGATATAGAATTGAGAACAGGTATTGCTGTTAACAAAGTAACAGTAGAGAGTATTGATTTTTTAAAAGATACTGCTACAGTTGTCATTTATTATAATATTAAAGACTAAAACATGAAAATATATCACTATCGAATATCAGTTTTTTTATGTTGTCTTTTTATATCATCGAGTACCCTATTCTCTCAAGAAATAGATACAAATGATTTTGAATTATGGAGTTCAGTAGGGGTCGCGTATTCTGTAAATGACAACTTTAAAGTTGGGCTTAAAGAACATTTACGACTCAAAGAAAATGCGACGACCACAGATACTTATTTTACAGATTTATCCCTAGAATACGAGCTGTTTACAGATTTTCAAATTGGAGTAGGTCTCAGGCATATTACCAAAAATGATAACAAAGGAAAAAAACAAGGGTTTGAAAATCATTTTCGATATAACATAGACCTTTCTTATAAATATGACATAAACAGACTAACCGCCTCTCATCGAATTCGTTATCAAAATAAAAATCAATTAGGGCTAAATGAACAAGATGGCGATCTAGTTCCACAAGGAGTACGAATAAAATCAGGATTAAAATATGACTTTAAAAATTCGCCATTAGAACCCTCTTTTTCTGTAGAGATATTTAATAAGTTTAACAAAAATGATGCATTTCGCATACAAAACTATAAAACAAGTAAATATAGGTTGACCTATGGGTTAAGTTATAAATTGGAAAAGATTGGGAAGTTCAAGGTTTTTTATCGTCGAGAAAACAACATCCTTGAAACACTCCCTAAAAACGTAGACATCATGGGATTGAATTATGTGTATTCAATCAATTAAAAAGGGGGGTTATTTTTGTCTAAAATAGATGGTTATTGGTGTTCCTGTAAAATTGTAGGTTTCTCTCAATTTGTTTTCTATAAAACGCTTATAAGGCTCTCTTACATATTGAGGTAAGTTACAAAAAAAGGCAAATTGAGGAGTAGGAGTAGGCAACTGCATGCAGTATTTTATTTTTACAAACTTTCCTTTTGTAGCTGGAGGTGGATAACTTTTTACAATGTCTAACATGGCATCATTCAGCTTGCTTGTTGGGATCTTGTTTTTTCTATTTTCGAAAACATCCACAGCAGTTTCTATCGCTTTAAATAAGCGTTGTTTTGTAAGAGCAGAAATAAATATGATTGGAACGTCTGTAAAAGGTTCAATTTGTTTTCGGACCATTGCTTCAAAATCGCGCATGGTGTTGGTTTCCTTTTCAATCAAATCCCATTTATTGATCAGAATAACAACTCCTTTTCTATTTTTTTCTGCCAGCCAAAAAATATTTTGATCTTGTCCTTCAAAACCACGAGTCGCATCAACTACTAAAACAATCACATCAGAATATTCGATAGAACGAACAGCACGCATTACAGAATAAAATTCTAAGTCTTCTTTGACACGAGATTTTTTGCGAATTCCAGCAGTATCTACCAAGTTAAAATCGAATCCAAAACGGTTGTATTTTGTGTCTATAGAGTCTCTGGTCGTCCCAGCAATATTAGTAACAATATTTCTATCTTCTCCAATTAAAGCGTTGATAAAAGATGATTTTCCTGCATTTGGTCTACCAACAACTGCAAATCTTGGTAGTTCTTCTTTTTCTAAATCAACTTCTTCAGGTGCGGGCATTTTCTCTGCCAAAGCATCTAATAAATCTCCAGTTCCACTTCCATTTATGGATGCAATTGTAAAATAATCACCCAAACCTAAATTATAGAACTCAACAGCATCTGGTTCGCGTAGGGCATTATCAACCTTGTTAACAACTGTAAAGATTGGTTTTTTTACCTTTCGTAAAAGTTTTGCAACTTCAGCGTCCATTGGGGTAATTCCGTCTTCAACGTTGACTACAAAAACGATGATATCTGCTTCATCGATGGCAAGATTTACTTGTTTTCTAATTTCTCCTTCAAAGATATCATCAGAACCAACAGAATACCCCCCGGTATCGATCACCGAAAATTCTTTTCCATTCCAATCAGACTTCCCATAATGACGGTCTCTTGTAACACCGCTTACAGAATCTACAATAGCTTCTCTTCGCTGAACCAACCTGTTAAAAAGTGTTGACTTCCCTACATTTGGTCTTCCTACAATGGCAACAATACTATTCATTTGAATTAAAAATTTTTGCAAAGATACAATTAATGCTTAAAGCAAAGATGCTAAAAAAGGGAACTCTTTAAAACCACAAAAAGCAGTATTTAATTCTGATTATAACCAAAACGTTTTAACTGGTTTTTATCACTACGCCAGTTTTTATTTACCTTTACATAGAGCTCTATAAATACTTTCTTTTCGAAAAATTTCTCTAAATCTTTTCTAGCTTCTGCACCCACTCTTTTAATAGCAGTTCCTTTATGGCCTATAATGATTCCTTTTTGAGTTTCTCGTTCTACCATGATTACAGATCGAATTCTAACAATGTTTTCTTCTTCTACAAACTCTTCTGTTTCAACTTCTACAGAATACGGAATTTCTTTCTTGTAGTGAATAAGAATTTTTTCTCGAATTTTTTCGTTTACAAAAAAACGTTCTGGTTTGTCTGTTAACTGATCTTTTGGATAATAGGGTGGCGCTTCCGGGAGCAGTGTTACGATTTTTTCGAACAAGCTGTCTACATTAAATTTTTCTAGGGCAGAAATGACAAAAACGAAGGCATTGGGCACTTTTTCTTTCCAATAGTCAACTTTTTGTTCAACCACTTCTTGAGATGAGGTGTCAATTTTATTTAACAATAAGATTACTGGAATTTCACTGTGAATTATTTTTTGAAAGAATGCTTCATTTTTCAGTTCTTTTTCACCTACCTCAACCATATAGATTAAAATATCGGCATCATCCAATGCAGATTTTACAAAATCCATCATTGAAGATTGAAGTTCGTAGGCGGGTTTTATAATTCCTGGAGTATCAGAAAAAACAATTTGATAGTCATCATGGTTTACAATTCCTAGGATACGGTGTCTTGTTGTTTGTGCTTTTGCGGTGATGATGGATAGTTTTTCACCGACCAAAGCATTCATTAGTGTAGACTTACCCACATTTGGATTTCCAATAATATTTACAAAACCTGATTTATGCTCCATGCCGCAAAGATAGTTTCTTTTTAATTTTTAAGCTGAAATTTTAAATGAATTAAAAAAAATCAAATAAAGTTTGGCAAACTCTTTATTTATATGATGTTTATATGAATCAGCAAATATTTTGAGGAAGTACAAATACATAATCCTTTTTGTGTTCTCTGTGCTAGACTCTTGTGTTAGATAAAATACGACT
>OCVQ010000350.1_pt1 | contig 42753 bp, 48 predicted proteins | sample 1539061 | NCBI WGS metagenome assembly OCVQ01 (sample SAMEA3355526, study PRJEB22509) | marine metagenome | biome: marine; feature: river plume; material: water | place: USA | collected 2010-08-08 | depth 0.5 m | reverse complement strand
AAAATCTTCATGAGTGACAGTTTTTACCACGTCCGGTCCGGTCACAAACATATAGGATGAGCCCTCAACCATGAAAATAAAATCTGTGATAGCAGGAGAATAAACCGCGCCGCCAGCACAAGGGCCCATCACAAGCGATATTTGTGGCACCACGCCAGAGGCAAGAACATTGCGCTGAAATACCTCAGCATATCCGCCAAGCGAGGCAACACCTTCTTGAATGCGCGCACCGCCAGAATCGTTCAAGCCAATAACAGGAACGCCCACTTTCATTGCCTGATCCATGATTTTACATATTTTTGCCGCATGCGTCTCAGAAAGAGAGCCGCCCAACACAGTGAAATCTTGTGAATAGACAAATACCGGCCGACCTTCGATCATGCCATATCCGGTAACCACTCCATCGCCCGGCACCTTGTTTGTTTCCATCCCGAAATCAGTGCAACGATGCTCAACAAACATATCCCATTCTTCGAACGAGTCTTCATCTAACAGCAAAGCAAGGCGCTCGCGTGCTGTCAGCTTGTGCTTTTCATGCTGTTTTGCAATTCGCGCATCACCACCACCTTTACGGGCGCGGGCGCGGCGTTGTTCAAGTTCATCAAGATTGGACTGCATGTTATTTCCTTTGGTTACGCGGGCAGCTTACTTAAAGCATGTCATAACATAGACAAAATGCTTTCTAAATCCTTTAATTCGGAGCGAATATTGGTATGCCGAAGCGCTGCTTCTTCGTCTAAACCCCATTTTTTATTCTGATATAATTCATCCAGAAAGCATAGATCAAACAGGCTATCGGCTGAAAGCTTGCGCTGTAGGAAGGCATATCCTAGCACGAATGAGCCGCCAAGCGTGATAGCACGGTAACCACAGCCCAATTGCCACCCATTTATGCCTGACACAAGCTCTGCAAGCACATGGCGCACCTTATCTGGCTGATTTACCGGCATCAGCCCCTCGGTGAGGATAAGGCCAACCCCAAGCTCTGTTTCAGCCCACTGGCACCAGCTATCCCAATGCTCTTTCTGATGGGCATAGATATCATCTGTATCTGTGCCAGCGCGGTAGCAGATCACATCAGTGCCGCCATAACGCACTAATTCATCCCGCAATGTGTTTTCTTGTCCATCAACACGGTCAGCAACAGTCACCGCCATCGAAAAGATAGGCATTAAAGACGGGTCAATATCAGTGTCATTATGTCCAGCAGCATCCCATTCATTAGCAACAGCCTCTGCCAAAGCTTGTGAAGGAAGAATGACTTCATGTTTCAGAGGTGAGCGCACAGCTCGCTTATCAAGGAAGACATTGTACCCTGCTGCAGCTTGCTGAACCGAGACTGATTGATAAAAACGTTTCATATTCTGTTCCTGCTTAACCGGTAAGGTGCGTGCTGATGATATCTGGTAATTCGGCAAAATCAGTGAGCACCGCCACGGCGCCGTCTTCACGCAGAATTTCAGGCTTATTATATCCCCAGCTTACCCCGATAAATCCAATGCCAGCATTGCGGGCACATCCTGAATCAGTCAGTGTATCACCCACCAAAACACAATGTGATTTTTCAACGCCCACCAGACGCATCGCCTCGAGCGCCATATCGGCTGCTGGTTTGGGTGCTACTTCATTTGGCGTTACTGTCACATCCAGCAGCGAGACTAGATTATGACGTTGAAGCAGAGAGGTCAGCCCTGCCCGCCCTTTATTTGTTGTTATCCCAACCAGATACCCTGCCTCAGAGAGCGTTTCCAGCACCTCGCGCGCGCCATCATAGAGCGGATCAAGCGGGGCATCACCAGACAGATATTCTTCGGCTGAGAGGCTGCGGTAGCGGGCCGCAAGCTGGACTGATTTTTCGGCATCATTATTTGTATAGAGATGGGCGACATGCTCAACGCCCAGCCCGATATTGGCTCTGACCATTTCAGCTGCCGGTGCTGGCACGCCAATATCTGTGCAGGCGCGGCGCATCTGCCGAATAATGGTTGTTGCGCTATCACATAGCGTGCCATCAAAATCAAAAATAACCAGCGTTAACTCACCATCTACCATACTCTTATTCCTAGCTATTATTTTTTCTTTAGGGAAAAACGCGGCATCTGTTGCGGGATAAAATCTGCCCATGAAAGCATCTGTATCGCGGCGGCAAAATGCGCCGCACAGGCAACGGTAATCGGCGCTGATAATATTGTGCCATCCGGCAGCCGCATAAACTGCGCATGAAGATGAAGTTTTTTGGCAAACCCCTCTACCGGAGAGGCACCATATTTCCCATCACCAAGAATAGGACATCCCAGATGCGCCATATGCACCCGTAGCTGGTGGGTACGCCCTGTGATAGGCTGTAGAGCCATCAGGCTTACCCTGCCGGCCTTCTCGAGCCTTAGATAGCGTGTTTGTGCTGGCTGGCCGGCTGTCTCATCAACAATCATTTTTTCCTGGCCTGCCGCGCCTGCCTTTATCACTGACGCATCACAAACACCGCGCTCGCTTGTATCGCCTGTTACCAGCGCAATATATGATTTTGAAATTTCATGCGTGCGAAACGCCTCGGTAAGCATGCGCGCAGACGGCAATGTTCGCGCTACCAGCACAAGACCGGAGGTATCTTTATCAATCCGGTGGACAAGGCGTGGCCGCGCGTCACCGAACGCTGCGAGCAACAAACCATCAAGGTGCCGCTTGGTTGCTGTGCCGCCCTGCACGGCAAGCCCAGCAGGTTTATTATAGGCTATCCAGTCAGCGGTACGGGCAACTTCCATTTCCTGCAGTAGCTCGCGGGCCAGCTCGGGATTAATCTGAGGGGCCTGCGATGCCACATGCTTTTGAGAGTTTGGCTTATTATCAGGGCGTGGCTGGGATGCCGCAATAAGACGGTCCTGAATAGTGATAAGCTCAGCCTCTATCACACGGTGATTGGATTTAACCTTGCGGCCACCTACCCGGATATCTCCCTGACGCAAGGCCCGCTCAATAATACCTTGGCTGAAATGCGGTAATTGCCGGCGCAAAAACCGGTCAAGGCGACTGCCGTCATCTTCGGGCGTTACGGCTAATTCCATGCCCCACCTCCCAGCACAAGACGCATACCAGCATAGGCCGCCATAAAACCGCCAAGAGACAGAATAACAGACGCACTCACATACAAAAATGCAGATAACAGCTCATCACGCATCCAAAAACCATAACCATCAAGCGCATAGCTTGAAAAGGTTGTGAGCGCGCCCAGAAACCCTATAGCCAAAAACCCTCTCAGCTGCGGCGACATTGTGCCAGAGCTTGCTATCAGAGCTGCAAGACCGCCCATCACGATACAACCAGCGATATTCACAAAGAGTGTGCCAACCCAGCTAGATGCCCCAAAGCGGTCTACGAGCACAGCCCCGATAAGGTAGCGTGTAATGGCTCCAAACGCGCCGCCGGCGCCAACTGACATCAACATGGTAATCATGGCTTCTGACTACCTGATTTCACACCAAATATCCAGCCTTCCAACGCAGCTTCATCTGGCACCTGCCAACACGCCTTATCGGCTGCATGATGCCGGAGCGCGGCTGCCGCAATAAGCGCATCTGCGTCATCAGCATCTGGTCCGCCAAGATGGCTATTATCAAGGAGCGGGGCACTACCATAAAAGCCAAGAGCCTGATTAAGGGCTGGCAGGGCTGCCTGTTGTTGATTCACCGGCCGGATGCCTGCTGCTGCAAAATAATAGCTTGGAAAGATTTCAACCAGCACAAGCGATGCTGTAGGATAGGAGGCATCGCCAAACGGCCAGATATGGGTTGTATCGGCAAGGTGATGTAGCATACGCATTCCCGCAAGCGAGCCAGTACCAACACCGGCAGGACCAACACAATTAAAGGTAGGGCTTGGCGCTTTTACAGCGCGGGCATCCTGTTCTGTGCGTCGCCGCCGCGATGAAAATAACGCGCCCCGCCGCCCACCGTAAGCATTATAATAAGGGCCAAATTCTGCATCATCCCAGATAGCGCCGCCATAAAGATAGGGCTGTTGCAGATTAATCTCATCAATCAGCTGCCATAAGCCGCGCGGGTTATCTGGACTGCCCGTAGCGTTCGGATAATAAGAACCGGTATCATGAAAGGGATGTGCAAACGCAAAATCAATGCCGGCAAGGACTTGTTTTGTTTCTGAGGCATGTTGCAGATAATCCATAACAGCCGGCCGCGACCAGCGCTTCGCGCCATCAGGCGGACTTACCGGCCGGGGCGGTGCATCGCCTCTCTCAGCGGCAAAAACAGAAATGCCCCGATGCATCTCGCCGCGCGCTCCTGACCAGTCGATACCCACAAATAAATCAAACGTCACTGCCCTTCACCGCCAGCAGATTTATCCGCACGGAGCCTATCCCAGTAAGCCAGCCGCTTGGCGATATCACGTTCAAACCCGCGTTCTTTTGGGTGATAATAGCGGGTTCGCGGAACGGTATCGGGAAAACAGTTTTGAGCAGAAAACCCATCAGCTGCATCATGGTCATATTGATAGTCTTTCCCATAATCGAGCGATTTCATTAATTTTGTTGGGGCATTCAGAATATGTTTCGGCGGCATCACCGCGCCTGTTTCGCGCGCATGCAGAAGTGCCGCCTTCCAGGCAACATAAGCTGCATTGGATTTCGGAGCGGTGCTGAGATAAATAACAAGCTCAGCCAGCGCTAGGTCACCCTCAGGACTTCCTAGCCTGTCATAGGACTCCCATGCCGCTACTGCCCGGCCAACAGCAAGCGGGTCTGCCAGCCCGATATCTTCAGAAGCAAACCGCACCAGACGCCGCAGAATATAGCGCGGGTCTTCTCCTGCGAGCATCATCCGCGCCAGCCAGTAAAGCGCTGCATCACAGTCAGACGCGCGCAATGATTTATGAAGCGCCGAAATGAGGTTGAAATGCTCATCTCCTGCCTTGTCATAATTCAGCGCTCGCTGCGATAATATCCGCGCAACCTCGTCTGTGCCTAGCACAGCATCTCCGGCAGCCTCATATAGCCGCTCAACCAGATTGAGGACATATCGCCCATCCCCATCTGCATAGGCAACAACAGCCGCCCGCGCATCGTCTGTTACAGGCAGGTTGCGCTCATAATGGGCCTCAGCGCGGCTCACAAGCTGATGTAAGGCCGCCTCATCAAGGGCGCCCAGAACAATAATCTGAACCCGGCTTAACAGCGCCGAATTGAGCGAAAATGAAGGGTTTTCTGTTGTGGCGCCAATAAGCCGTATTATCCCGGCTTCTACAGCCGGAAGCAGCGCATCCTGCTGCGCTTTATTAAAGCGGTGAATCTCATCAACAAACAAGATTGTCTGGATATTATCATGAGCCCGCGCTTCAGCGGCTGCGAAGACTTTCCGTAATTCACCTACCCCATCAAATACTGCCGAAATAGCAACAAAAAAAGCATCAGATTCGCCCCCTAAAACGCGGGCAATCGTTGTCTTTCCCGTACCAGGCGGCCCCCATAATACAAGCGAGCCGGATGTGAGCTGTTCCAGACCTGTTGCTGCCAAAGCTGGCTGACCAATGATCTCGTTAAACGCTGCAGGACGCAGAATATCAGCAAGCGGGCGATAGGGACGGTTATTATCAAACATGGGGCGAATTATGCGGCATTTAACTGTTAAGTGCCAGCCCTTCACGCGCAATAAAGAAACGCCGGCAACAAGTGCCGGCGCTTTAAAAACATAAAGATGTTACAGCAGAAATTAGGCTGTTGCTGCCATTGCTTCTGCCGGCTCGCCGCTTTCGCTCACCTGAACCGGACCTGAATCCTGTCCGCGTGCGTCTTCATCACGGTCAACAAGCTCAATAACAGCCATTGGCGCTGCATCACCATAGCGGAAGCCCGCTTTGAGAACGCGGGTATAACCGCCATTACGTTCCTGATAACGCGGTCCAAGCACCTCAAACAGTTTTGCTGTCATGGCCTCATCACGCAGACGGGCAAAAACCAGACGACGTGCATGTAAATCACCACGCTTTCCAAGCGTAATGAGCCGTTCAACAACAGGCTTAAGGTCTTTAGCCTTTGGCAATGTTGTTACAATTTGCTCATGCTTGATAAGCGCCTGTGCCATATTACGGAACATCATATTACGATGCTGTGATGTCCGGTTTAGCTTTCTTCCAGAGGTGCGGTGCCGCATCTTTCGTCTCCATCAATCGCCCTGTTCCACAATGATTGGGGCGTATCATACTTCCTTAACGTTCACTTATAGACGGGCTGACCTTAAAAAGGCTCATCCATCCGCTTGACCAGCTCCTCGATATTCTCAGGTGGCCAGCTTTCAATATCCATGCCGAGTTCAAGATTCATGACCTTCAGCACTTCTTTAATTTCGTTCAGCGACTTCCGCCCAAAATTAGGCGTCCGCAGCATTTCTGATTCTGTCTTCTGAACCAAATCACCAATATAGACGATATTGTCGTTCTTCAGGCAGTTTGCAGACCGCACTGACAATTCCAATTCATCAACCTTACGAAGAAGGTTACGATTGAACGGAAAGTTGTCTGTATCTTCTTCAGGTGATTCAAGCTGCGGCTCATCAAAGTTGATGAAGGGCTGAAGTTGGTCCTGCAAAATACGAGCTGAATAAGCAACTGCATCTTCAGGTGTCACAGACCCATCTGTTTCAATTGTCAGCAGCAAACGGTCATAGTCAGTAATCTGACCAACACGTTCATTCTCAACCTTGTACGCAACCTGACGAATGGGGCTGAAAATCGCATCAACAGGAATAAGACCGATTGGCGAATCTTCAGACCGGTTCTGGGATGCCGGCACATAGCCTTTACCAGATTCAACGGTAAGTTCCATCGCAAGTGAGCCGCCCTTATCAAGGTGGCACAACACATGGTCAGGGTTCATAATTTCAACACCAGCACTCTCGCCAATCATGCCAGCTGTAACAACGGTCGGTCCGTCAGCTTGCAGACGAAGACGCTTAGAGCCTTCGCTAGACATAGAGACACAGACGCCTTTAATGTTCAGAACGAGGTCTGTTACGTCTTCACGTACACCAGGAACTGATGAGAATTCATGCACAACGCCCTGAACCTGAATTGAGGTAATGGCAGCACCCTGAAGTGATGACAACAGAACACGACGCATGGAGTTCCCAAGCGTAATACCAAAGCCACGCTCAAGCGGGCCCATAGATACCACAGCCTGACGCGGATTATATTCGGAGGCTTTAATTTCGATTTTTTCAGGCTTCTGTAGTTCTTGCCAGTTCTTTTCAATCATGGCGTCTTTCCTTTAACTAATCCGAATTGTGAATACGCGCTGCAAACGAGCGTCGCCGGTAATACGATCTGATCGAAATCAGACCCGGCGGCGTTTGCGCGGACGGCACCCATTATGCGGTATTGGTGTCACATCGCGGATTGATGTCACTGTAAACCCAACTGACTGGAGAGCACGAAGCGCTGATTCACGACCTGAACCGGGGCCACGGACCTGTACATCAATTGCTTTCACACCATGTTCAGCTGCCTTCTTGCCGGCATCTTCTGCCGCCATCTGGGCTGCAAACGGTGTTGATTTACGCGACCCCTTGAAACCAAGAGTTCCAGAAGATGACCATGCAATAGTATTTCCCTGAACATCAGAGATAGTGATCATCGTGTTATTAAAGGTCGAATTCACATGCGCAATACCGTTAGAGATATTTTTCCGCTCACGACGGCGAACACGCGACTGACTAGGTTGTTTTGCCATTTCTCAGAGACTCCCGCCTGATTATTTCTTCTTACCAGCAATGGCCTTTGCAGGGCCTTTGCGTGTACGAGCATTTGTGTGTGTACGCTGACCACGAACCGGCAGATTACGGCGATGACGAAGCCCCCGCAAACAACCAAGATCTAGATAGCGCTTGATATCCATTGATGTCTTACGACGAAGATCGCCCTCAACGAGGTGATCCTCATCAATAATGTCGCGCAGCTTTGCAAGCTCATCTTCGGTCAGGTCATTCAACCTGCGCTCTTCAGCAATACCGGCTTTCGCACAGATGGACCGCGCACTTGTTGTTCCGATACCATGAATATATGTCAGGGCAATTTCAACCCGCTTCTTGGTCGGGATATTCACACCAGCTATTCGCGCCACTGGTCTCTCCTTTTATGTATCGCCGGAAACAGCTATTCTGTCCGACTTTCTTGTTATCTACTCATCATCCGAGAGATCCGGCTATCTTATGCCAAAAATCCCGCATTATAGGGTTTTACAATGCAACGTCAAGCTGACGCTGAAAGTAAGCTTTCAATCTGTGCAGCTACCTCATCAATAGACTGCATTCCATCAACAACATTCAGCTGACCCTTATCCCGATAATAGGGAAGTACAGGGGCAGTATTCTCGTGATAAACCTTCAAACGTTGCTCTAGCACCTCAGCTGTATCATCAGACCGAGCGCCACCTGTTTCAGCAGCGCGGTTTTCGATACGAGCAAACAAAGCTGCCTCATCAACCTGAATTTCAATCACCTGATCGAGCTGGATATTACCAGCAGCAAACATCACATCAAGCGCTTTGGCTTGTGCAACGGTGCGCGGAAACCCATCTAATATAACACCATTCTTGCAATCATCATCATTCATTCTGTTAGCGATCATCCCGATAATCACATCATCGGAGACCAGCTTGCCCTCATCCATCAGCGACTTAGCCTGAAGTCCGAGCTCGCTTCCCGCAGCGATTGCCGCACGCAGCATATCACCTGTTGAAAGCTGAATAAGGCCATGGGCATCCACAATACGTTGCGCTTGTGTTCCCTTACCTGCGCCTGGAGGTCCAAACAGAATAACATTCATTATCTGCGCCCTTTCAAACGTGACTTCTTAATCAGGCCTTCATACTGATGTGCCAACATATGAGACTGAACCTGACTGACAGTATCCAGCGTAACGGTAACAACAATCAGCAGAGACGTTCCGCCCAGATAGAAAGGCACTGCGTACTGGCTAATCAGAATTTCTGGCAGAATACAAACCGCCGAAAGATAAGCCGCACCAAGAACAGTAAGCCGCGTCAAAATGTAGTCGAGATAATCAGCAGTCGGCTGACCGGGACGAATCCCGGGAATATACCCGCCATTTTTCCGCAAATTATCTGCCGTGTCTTCAGGATTAAACACAATGGCTGTGTAGAAGAAGGCAAAGAACACAATCAGGCCAATATAGATCGCCAAATAAAGCGGCTGTCCGCGCCCCAACAGAGCGTTAAGCGTAACGAGCCAGTCAGCGCCGCCAGATTGCCCCCCTGTCAGATTAATAATCGACACAGGCATCAAAAGAAGCGATGAGGCAAAAATCGGCGGAATAACACCCGGTACATTGATTTTCAGAGGCAGATACTGTGCATCGCCGCCAAATACCTTATTACCGTGCTGACGCTTCGGGTACTGAATAAGAATTCTTCGCACCGAGCGCTCAATAAAGACGATGAAGGCAATGACAGCGATTGCCATCACAAACACACCCACAATCAGACCAGCTGATAATGCGCCTGTGCGCCCAAGCTCGAGCGTACCAATAAGCGCTGATGGCACCTCAGCTACAATACCGCTGAAGATAATCAAAGAAATACCATTACCAATGCCGCGGCTTGTGATTTGCTCACCCAGCCACATCAGGAATAACGTGCCGCCGACAAGTGTTACCACAGTCGTAAGACGGAAGAACATGCCAGGGTCTGCAACAATATTACCAGCTGACTCAAGCGCAACAGCGATACCAAATCCTTGGAAGGTCGCCAAAAGAACTGTTAGGTAACGGGTATATTGATTAATCTGTTTACGCCCGGCTTCACCATCCTTTTTCATCGTTTCCAGTGATGGCACAATGGCTGTCATCAACTGCATGATAATGGAGGCCGTAATGTAGGGCATAATATTCAGAGCAAAAATGGTCATCCGCCCAAGCGCACCGCCTGAGAACATGTCAAACATCCCAAGGATGCCGGAGGATTGCTGACCAAAAACGTCTGATAATGCAACAGGGTCAATGCCCGGCAATGGGATAAATGTTCCCAGCCGATAGACAATCAATGCGCCAAGCGTAAACAACAGACGATTACGAAGTTCGTCTGCTTTCGCTAATGCGCCAAGGCTCATGCCCGGATTTGCCTGTGGTGACTGTGCCATCTAATTCCTTACCTTCGCCTGAGCACGCCTTAGGCGTCGCTTTCAGCCTGAGTTTCAACTGGTGCAGTCAATACAAGTGAGCCACCCGCAGCTTCAACACCCGCAGCAGCGGCTTTTGATGCGCCAACAGCGTGAATTTCAATCTTTGTTTTTAGCACGCCGTTACCCAATACCCGAATACCGTCACGCGTTTTAGTGATAACACCCGCTCCAAGAAGAGCTGCTGCATCTACCGGCTTGGAAGCATCAAGTTTGCCAGCATCAATCGCTACCTGCAAACGCCCCAAATTAACTTCAACATAATTCTTGCGGAAAATGTTGTTGAAGCCCCGCTTTGGCAGGCGTCTGTGAATCGGCATCTGACCGCCCTCAAAGCCATTGATAGACACGCCTGAACGCGCCTTCTGACCCTTGTGACCGGAACCCGATGTCTTACCACGACCTGAACCAACGCCGCGACCTACACGCTTAGAATTGCGGGTTGCACCGTCATTTTCGCGAATTGTGTTGAGCTTCATTTCTAACCCCTGCGTCATAAATGGACGTCTGTATCGTAAGCTATTCCTAAAAAATTAGGAGGCTTCTTCGACACGCACCAAATGTTTAACCTTGTTTATCATGCCGCGAACTGAAGGTGTATCTTCTAGCTCACGTTTACGACCGATTTTATTCAAACCCAGACCAACAAGTGTCTGGCGTTGTGATGCTTCACGTCCAATAGGACTGCCAGTCTGAATAACGGTTACTGTCTTCTTAGACATGATTTAAATCCTTCACTTATGAGCCTTGAGCCTTTTGTCCCTAGGACGCGACTGACTGCTCGGCTGTCTTTCCCAGAATATCTGCAACCTTGCGGCCCCGCTTAGATGCCACAGAGCGTGGCGCCTGGATAAGCTTGAGCGCAACGAATGTTGCCTTAATCATATTATGAGGGTTTGATGTGCCAATTGATTTTGCCACGATGTCCTGAATACCAAGAGCTTCGAACACTGCACGCATCGGACCACCAGCAATAATACCAGTACCAGAAGGCGCTGAGCGAAGCTGAACATGGCCAGCACCGTAACGGCCAACAATATCATGATGAAGTGTACGGCCATCACGCATCGGGATGCGCACCATATCACGCTTGGCGTTTTCAGTTGCCTTACGAATGGCTTCAGGCACTTCTTTTGCCTTGCCTGTTCCGAAGCCCACCCGGCCCTTGCCGTCACCGACAACAACCAATGCAGCAAACCCAAACCGGCGTCCACCCTTAACAACCTTAGCAACACGGTTGATACCAACAAGCTTTTCAATCAGCTCCGGCTCATCCCTGTTTGACTGTTTATCAGATCTATCATTATTGCGTGCCATTGCTCGCTCTCCTTAAAACTCAAGACCGGCTTCGCGCGCAGCATCTGCCAGCGCTTTTACCCGACCATGAAACACAAACCCGCCTCTATCAAAGACAACGTTCTTTACGCCCTTTTCAGCTGCTCTTTCAGCAACCTTCTTACCGATGATAGCTGCTGCACTCACATCCGCGCCTGTCTTCCCTGCTGAGCGGAAATCGCTCTCCAGAGTTGAGGCAAATGCCAGAGTAAGGCCTGCTTTATCATCGATAATCTGAGCATAAATATGCCGAGACGAACGGTGGATGGACAGACGAGGCTGACCATGTGACTTTTTACGAAGCGCTGTGCGGTTCCGCGTACGGCGTCTTTCGAATTTTTCGCGTGAGCTAAACATTCAGAACCATCCTTATTTCTTCTTGCCTTCTTTGCGGACAATATACTCTTCAGCATATTTGACACCCTTGCCTTTGAAAGGCTCAGGGGGACGCTTTGCCCGAACTTCTGAGGCGAACTGCCCAAGAAGCTGCTTATCAGCACCAGAAATTTCAATTTTTGTATTGTTATCAACCGTGACAGAAATGCCAGCCGGAATATCCATAACAACAGGATGGCTGTAACCAAGGTTCAACTGCAATTTGCTACCCTGCATTTGAGCACGATAACCAACGCCGTTAATCTCAAGACGCCGCACAAAACCCGTGGACACACCTGCAACCAAATTAAAGATATTGGCACGTACGGTCCCCCACAGGGCCCGTCCAGCCGTATCTTTTTTATTCGGCTTAACAACAATTATGTTGTCTGCAATCTCAATGCTCACACCTGACGGTATAGACATGTTCAATTCACCCTTGCTTCCCTTAGCAGAAAGCTCATTTCCCTGATGACTCAGAGTAACGCCGTCCGGCACTTTTACAGGGCTATTACCAATTCGTGACATCGTCGCCCCTCCTTAAAATACCTGACAAAGAACTTCGCCGCCAACATTCGCTACACGTGCTTCATTATCAGAAAGCACACCGCGCGGTGTTGACAGGATAGCTATACCAAGGCCGTTATAGACCCGTTTTAAATCATTGATGCCGGAATAAACGCGGCGACCAGGTGTAGATACACGCTTGATTTCTGAAATCACAGGCGAACCTTCATGATATTTCAGCTCAATTTTTAGCTCGGAAATACCAGTCCGCACTTCAACCGCAGAATAATCGCGAATGTAACCTTCACGCTTCAGTACTTCGAGTACATTGGCGCGTAGACGCGATGACGGGGCTGACACAATAGCTTTACGTGCAGATTGTCCGTTACGGATACGTGTAATCATATCACCGAGAGGATCACTCATAGACATTGCAATCTCTCCTTCTTACCAGCTTGACTTGACCACACCGGGAGCCTGGCCAAATGAGGCTAGATCCCGCAATGCGATACGTGACATTTTAAGATGACGATAATAGCCGCGTGGGCGACCTGTTATCATACAGCGATTACGAACACGGCACCGTGAAGTGTCGCGCGGTAATTCCGCTAATTTCAATGAAGCAGCAAATCTTTCTTCCAAAGGAAGAGACTTATTGCGAATAATCGCACGCAATGCATCACGCTTTGGGCTGCCTGCGGCAACCTTGCGAATACGGCGGTTATTTTTTTCAACAGCACTTTTCTTTGCCATGGTCTAAAATCCTTTCCGGAACTTAAGCGTTTGCAAAGGGAAACTGAAAGCCGCGTAATAATTCGCGTGCTTCGTCATCCGACTTTGCTGTTGTTACGACGATGATATCCATACCCCGAACTTCATCGACCTTGTCATATTCAATTTCTGGGAACACAATCTGTTCTTTGATGCCCATGGCGTAATTACCATTGCCATCAAAGCTTTTTGCGTTCAGCCCGCGAAAGTCACGTACTCGAGGTAGCGCCATAGTCACAAGGCGGTCCAGAAATTCATACATACGCACATTACGTAATGTAACCTTACAGCCGATCGCCATTTCTTCGCGCAGTTTAAAAGCAGCGTTTGCTTTTTTCGCCCGCGTTACAATCGGCTTCTGACCAGAAATCTTTGTCATGTCTGACACAGCAAACTCAATCTTCTTTGAGTCACGCACGGCAGAACCGACACCCATATTAATAATGACTTTCTCAACCCGTGGGACCTCAAGTACATTGCTGTACCCAAACTTTTCCACGAGCGCTGGGCGAACAGCCGTCACATAATGTTCTTCAAGACGCGTCTTCATCTCAGCTTCCTCAATCTACTTACGCAATGGCTTTGCCGGACTTTTTGGCAATACGTTCTTTCTTGCCATCAGTCACAGTATAACCAATACGGGTTGCTGACCCTGATTCAGGGTCGATATGGGCCACGTTCGAAATATGAATCGGGGCTTCAAATTGCTCAATACCACCAGGGTTAGTCTGAGTAGCACGACGATGGCGTTTCACCATATTCACGCCCTGCACCTTCAGCTTAGAGGCTGCCGGAATAACTTCCAGAACTTCACCTGTGCGGCCTTTATCACGACCAGTTGTCACAATGACATTGTCGCCTTTTTTAATTTTGAACTTCTGTGACATTTACAGAACCTCCGGTGCCAGAGACACAATCTTCATAAAGCTGCGCGAACGAAGTTCACGGGTCACTGGGCCAAAGATACGGGTACCGATTGGCTCATTCTGCTTATTCAGCAGGACAGCAGCATTTTTATCGAAACGAATGGCTGTGCCATCATTCCGGCGAATTTCCTTGGCAGTGCGCACGATAACCGCACGATACACATCACCTTTTTTTACCTTACCGCGCGGGATAGCTTCCTTAACAGAAACAACGATAACATCGCCCACTCCAGCAATTTTGCGGCCGGTACCGCCAAGTACCTTGATACACTGAACCCGGCGTGCGCCTGAGTTGTCAGCTACTTCAAGGTTTGTCTGCATCTGAATCATAATGCCGTCCCCTTAACTCTTGGCCGCGTCGTCGAATACAACCTCAAAACTCTTACTCTTAGAGATTGGTACGCATTCACGAATTTTCACAATATCGCCGGCTTTTGCCCGGTTATCTGCATCATGTGCTGCAAACTTCTTCGATGTTGTAATGAACTTCTTATAGACAGGATGCATGATGCGGCGTTCAACGCGCACAATGACTGTCTTGTTTGGCTTGTCACTGACAACAGTGCCCTGCATGGTACGCTTTGGCATTGTTACATCCTCTCCTTATTTACCGGCTGCTGCCGCTTTTTCGCCGAGTACCGTTTTGATACGGGCGATTTCGCGACGGACTATCTGTTTGCGTGCCGGATTTTCCAGCTCACCAGATGCAACCTGGAACCGCAGGTTAAACTGTTCTTTTTTCAGTTCAACCAGCTTTGTTTTCAATTCATCCGCGGTGCTGGCGCGGAATGATTCAGCTTTGACCTTCGCCATAATCCAGCTCCCCTTCTTAATCTGTGTCGCCGAGACGGCGAACAATCTTTGTCTCGATTGGCAGTTTAGCAGCTGCCAGTTTAAACGCTTCTTGAGCAAGGTCCCATGAAACACCATCAAGTTCGAACATGATGCGACCAGGGGCAACACGCGCTACCCAGAATTCTGGTGCGCCCTTACCTTTACCCATCCGGACCTCAGCAGGCTTAGATGATACAGGCAAATCTGGAAACACTCTGATCCAGAGCCGGCCTGTACGACGCAGGTGGCGCGTAATTGCACGACGGGCTGCCTCAATCTGACGAGCCGTAATACGCTCCGGTGACATTGCCTTCAGGCCGTAAGACCCAAAATTAAGGCTTGTGCCACCTTTGGCATTACCATGAATACGACCCTTATGGGCTTTTCTAAATTTGGTGCGCTTTGGCGATAGCATAATTGTCTCCTACGCCTTAACCGTTATTACCGCGCGAAGAAGGACCTGACTGTTGTTCAGCCAGACGCTTATCCTGCGCCATGGGGTCGTGGCCGATAACTTCGCCCTTAAACACCCACACTTTAATGCCAATATTGCCGTATGTTGTTGCGGCAGTAGCTTCGCCGTAATCAACTTCAGCACGCAGTGTATGCAAAGGCACACGGCCTTCACGATACCACTCAGTACGTGCGATTTCTGCACCACCAAGACGACCTGCGCAATTAATCCGCACACCCTGTGCGCCAAGACGCATTGCTGACTGAACAGCACGCTTCATAGCACGACGGAACCCAACACGACGCTCCAACTGCTGCGCGATATTCTCGCCAACAAGCTTTGCATCAATTTCCGGCTTCCGCACTTCAACAATATTCAATGATACTTCAGTGCCAACGCGCTTTGTTAAGTCAGAGCGTAGCTTCTCGATATCCTGACCTTTTTTACCGATAATCAGACCCGGACGACCTGCATAGATAGTAACACGCGCGCGGCCCGCTGGACGCTCAATAACAACCCGGCTAATACCAGCCTGCTTAAGACGGTCCATAAGATGCTTGCGCAGCTCAATATCCTTGTGAAGCAAGTCACCATAGTTGCGATCTGCATACCAGCGAGAATCCCACGTACGGTTGATGCCAACACGAAGACCGATTGGTTTAATTTTCTGACCCATCAGGCCTGCTCCTCTTTCTCACTTACGATAATGGTGAGGTGTGAATATGGCTTTAGGATACGAGACCCACGACCACGTGCCCGCGCTTTGAAACGCTTCATCACCAAACCTTTACCCACATGTGCTTCTTTGACATAGAGACGGTCAACATCAAGTGAATGGTTATTTTCGGCGTTTGCAACAGCTGACTGCAACGCTTTCTTCACGTCATTTGCAATACGACGGCGTGAAAATGACAAAGCAGCTAGTGCCTTATTCGCATCCATGCCTCTGATCATAGTGGCGACCAGATTTAGCTTTTGAGGGCTAATCCGAAGATTACGAAGCACTGACTGTGCTTGGTTATCGGCTAAACGCCGTGGAGTAGACTGCTTACCCATAATGCTATCCTATCGCTTGGATTTCTTGTCGGCAGCATGACCGTAATAGGTCCGTGTCGGTGCAAACTCACCGAACTTATGACCCACCATGTCCTCAGACACAGCTACTGGCACATGCTTTTTGCCGTTATACACACCGAAAGTCAGACCTACGAATTGCGGTAGGATTGTTGACCGGCGAGACCAAATCTTAATCACATCATTACGACCTGAAGCTGACGCTTTTTCTGCTTTCTTAAGCAAATAGCCATCAACAAACGGGCCTTTCCAGACTGAACGAGCCATGCTGAGCAAACTCCCTTACGGCTTACGACGACGCACAATCAAGCGGTCTGTCTTCTTGTTATTACGTGTACGCTTACCTTTAGTAGGCTTGCCCCAAGGTGTAACCGGATGGCGACCACCTGATGTCCGACCTTCACCACCACCATGTGGGTGATCGACCGGGTTCATGACAACGCCACGAACATGTGGACGCTTACCAAGCCAGCGGTTACGACCAGCTTTACCAATTTTAATGTTCTGCTGGTCAGGATTAGAGACAGCACCGATAGATGCCATGCACTCAGAGCGCACCAGACGAACTTCACCAGAGGCCAAGCGTAAGATTGCATGCCCGCGGTCACGGCCAACAAGCTGAACATAAGTTCCAGCAGAGCGCGCTAACTGGCCACCCTTGCCTGCCTTCAATTCAACATTATGGACCAATGTCCCAACTGGGATATTCGCTAATGGCAATGCGTTACCAGGCTTGATGTCAGAACCAATACCAGCTTCAACCTTATCACCAACAGCCAAACGCTGCGGAGCTAGGATGTATGACTGCTCACCATCTTCATATGTGATAAGAGCAATAAACGCTGTCCGGTTTGGATCATACTCAAGACGTTCAACAACAGCCGGCATACCGTGCTTGCGACGCTTGAAATCAATCATGCGATAACGACGTTTATGACCGCCACCACGCTGCCATGCTGTCACATGACCTGAATTATTACGACCACCAGACTTCGTAAGACCTTCTGTTAATTTCTTAACAGGACCGCCCTTATGAAGCGCAGACTTATCAACCAATACAAGGTTACGCTGGCTAGGTGTTGTGGGATTAAACTTCTTCAATGGCATTGGACTATGCTCCCATCAGGTCGATTGCTTGACCCTCGGCCAGCGTCACAATCGCTTTTTTCGTATCACTGCGACGCCCTGGACGACCGCGGAAATTTTTGGTCTTACCCTTGAGGATAGACGTATTTACCGCAGTTACCTTCACATTAAACAGCATTTCAACAGCTGCCTTAATTTCTGGCTTCGTTGCGGTAATCGCAACAACAAACGAGACCTGACCATGCTCATTACCCATAGTAGCCTTTTCGGTTACTAAAGGCCTGACAATTGTGTCATAGGCTTGAATCTTAGAGATTGTAGTCGCCACTCTTGGGCGGGGACGAATACTCATTTCAGACGCTCCTCAAGATAAGCAGCCGCATCACGTGATAGCACAAGCACATCACGGCGCAGCATGTCATACACATTGGCGCCCTGCTGGGGCAATACATCAATAAATGGCAAGTTTGAAGCCGCGCGGCCAAAACCCTCATCTACCTGCTCACCAGCAATCATAAGAGCATTTTCAGCGCCTAATTTAGCCAGCTGAGCGCGTAACTCAGATGTTTTGCCGGAACATTTCATTTCATCGACAATAATCAAGCTACCCGCTGCCATTTTAGCAGACAGCACCGAACGCATGCCCAAATTCCGGACTTTTTTCTGTAGTGAATGTGCATAGCTACGGACAACCGGACCATGAACAACACCACCGCCACGATACTGACTAACAGACGCAGAACCTGCACGTGCACGACCAGTACCCTTCTGACGGAACAATTTAGCACCGGTACGGGCGATCTCAGACCGACCCTTTACCTTGTGTGTTCCAGCGCGGCGCTTTGCAAGCTGCCACTTAACAACGCGAGCAACAATATCAGACCGTGGCTCAATTCCGAAAACGGATTCTGCCAAGTCGATCTTGCCTGATGCGCCATTATCAATGGTTTTAACATCAACCTTCATCTGACTTACCCTCTTCTTTTGAGTCAGCCACTACGTCCGAAACATCGTCACTCGGTGTAGCATCTGCGGCTGTTTCAACAATCTTTTCAACAGGTGCATCAGACCCAGCCACAATAAGACCAGCTGGAAACGGTGCTTCATCTGGGCGCTTAATCTTCACAGCGTCAGACACAAACACCCAGCCATTCTTTGAGCCAGGTACTGCACCTTGAACAAGAAGCAGACCCTCTTCTACATCAGTAGAAACAATCTCAAGATTCTGGGTCGTAATACGGCGGGCACCCATGTGACCGGCCATCTTCTTACCCTTGAACACCTTGCCTGGATCCTGACACTGACCAGTAGAGCCGTGTGAGCGGTGCGATACAGACACACCGTGCGATGCCCGCAGACCACCAAAGTTGTGACGCTTCATCGCACCGGCAAAACCCTTACCTTGCGATGTACCAACGACATCAACTTTCTGACCAGCGATAAAATGCTCAGGGCTAATGGTAGACCCGACATCCAGCATGGCATCCTCAGTAACGCGAAATTCTGCAAGCTTACGTTTTGGCAGAACTGACGCCTTACCAAAATGGCCCCGCAACGCCTTTGATACATTCTTTACCTTGGCAAGACCGGCGCCCAGTTGAAGCGCGTTATAACCATCACGCTCCTGATTCCGGACAGACACAACCTGAACATCATCCATTTTCAGGACTGTTACAGGAATATGTTCGCCAGTCTCATTAAAGACCCTTGTCATTCCAATTTTTCGTGCAATTACACCGCTACGCATAACGCTGTTTCCTTTTTATACGTGATCAGCTGTTAGAGCTTGATCTCAACATCAACACCGGCAGCCAGGTCCAGCTTCATTAGAGCATCCACAGTCTGAGGTGTGGGATCGATAATATCGAGCAACCTCTTATGTGTGCGCATCTCAAACTGTTCGCGACTTTTCTTATCAATATGTGGGCCCCGCAGAACGGTGAACCGGCGCATATTGGTAGGCAAGGGAATCGGGCCACGGACATTAGCGCCAGTGCGCTTGGCTGTGTTCACGATTTCATTCGTGGACTGATCCAGTACACGATGATCAAATGCTTTCAACCGAATACGAATATTCTGGCTATCCATGGACTATTTCCTTTTCAATCAACAAAAAGCAGCAGAACAAATGTCCTGCTGCATATTAGTATTATTTACTCGACGATGGAAGCGACGACACCGGCGCCCACTGTGCGGCCACCTTCGCGGATGGCAAAGCGTAGGCCTTCATCCATCGCAATCGGGGCAATCAGTGTTACAACCATGGCAATATTATCGCCCGGCATAACCATCTCTGTGCCATCCGGCAATTCAACAGAACCGGTCACATCTGTGGTCCGGAAGTAGAATTGTGGACGGTAATTCGAGAAGAACGGTGTATGACGACCACCTTCATCCTTGGTCAGGACATAGGCTTCACACTTGAACTTTGTATGCGGTGTAATTGAACCCGGCTTGGCAAGAACCTGACCACGCTCAACATCTTCACGCTTTGTACCACGCAGAAGAAGACCAACATTATCGCCAGCTTCACCTTGATCCAGAAGCTTGCGGAACATCTCAACACCAGTACAGGTTGTCTTTGTGGTGTCTTTCAGACCGATAATCTCGATCTCTTCACCAACATTCACAATCCCGCGCTCAATCCGGCCTGTGACAACTGTACCACGTCCAGAAATTGAGAACACATCTTCAATCGGCATCAAAAACGGCTGATCCTTCGCACGATCGGGCTGCGGGATAAACGCATCAACCTGCTTCATCAGCTCGTTAATCGCATCCTTGCCAATCACTTCATTGCTATCTTCAAGTGCTGCTAGCGCAGACCCTTTAACAATCGGAATATCATCACCAGGGAAATCATATGATGTCAGAAGCTCTCTTATCTCCATCTCAACAAGCTCAAGAAGCTCTTCATCATCAACCTGGTCAACCTTGTTCATGAAAACTACCAATGCTGGAACACCAACCTGACGCGCTAGCAAAATATGCTCGCGTGTCTGGGGCATCGGGCCATCAGCTGCTGATACAACAAGAATCGCACCATCCATCTGTGCCGCACCAGTAATCATGTTCTTCACATAATCGGCGTGGCCAGGACAATCAACATGCGCATAGTGGCGGGCTTCTGTTTCATACTCAACATGCGCTGTCGAAATCGTAATCCCGCGCGCCCGCTCCTCAGGAGCTTTGTCAATCTGATCATAGGCCTGAAACTCAGCGCCGCCAGCTTCTGCCATCACCTTCGTAATCGCTGCTGTCAATGTCGTCTTACCGTGATCAACATGGCCAATCGTGCCAATGTTACAATGCGGCTTAGAACGATCAAACTTCTCCTTGGACATCTTAAATCTCCTCTTTCTTCACTAATATCTTCGTTAGGCCAGATTTGCGCGAACTTCGTCCGCTACAGCCTGTGGAACCTGTTCATAATGGTCGAATTGCATTGAATATTGCGCCCGGCCTTGGCTCATTGAGCGCAATGTATTGATATAACCAAACATATTGGCCAGTGGAACCATTGCATCGATCGCACGGGCATTACCGCGTTGATCCATACCGCCAACCTGACCACGACGGCTATTAAGGTCACCAATAATATCACCCACATAATCTTCAGGGGTTAAAACCTCAACCTTCATCACCGGCTCAAGCAAACGAGGTGCTGCTTTGTCCATTGCTTCGCGGAACGCTGCCCGAGCTGCAATTTCAAAGGCAAGAACGGAGGAGTCAACATCGTGGCTCGCGCCATCAACAAGCTCAACCTTAAAGTCAATCACAGGGAATCCAGCAATAACGCCTGTTTCCTTAGCCTGCTTCAGACCCTTCTCGACACCTGGAATAAATTCACGTGGTACAGAACCACCAACAACAGAGTTGGAAAACTCAAATCCACCATCAGCAAACGGCGCAAACCGAAGCTTGATGCGGGCAAACTGACCAGAACCACCAGACTGCTTCTTGTGTGTGTAATCAACTTCAATTTCACGCGTAATTGTTTCACGATACGCAACCTGAGGTGCGCCGATATTCGCTTCAACCTTAAATTCACGCTTCAGACGGTCAACAAGGATATCAAGGTGAAGTTCACCCATGCCCCGCATGATGGTCTGACCTGATTCATTATCAGATGATACCTGGAAAGACGGGTCTTCAGCAGCCAGACGCGCAAGCCCCTGAGACATCTTTTCTTGGTCATTCTTTGATTTTGGCTCAACAGCAATCTCGATAACCGGCTCAGGGAAAGACATTGTTTCAAGCACAACCGGATTAGCATTATCGCATAATGTATCGCCAGTTGTTGTATCTTTCATGCCGGCAAGAGCAACGATATCGCCTGCATGTGCAACTTCAATTTCCTCACGGTCATTCGAATGCATCATCATCATCCGACCAACACGCTCACGCTTGCCTTTGGTTGAGTTCATCAGCGCATCGCCCTTGTTCAACGTGCCTGAATAAACACGAACGAATGTAAGCGAGCCAACAAATGGGTCATTCATGATTTTGAACGCAAGACCAGTGAATGGTAACGCATCATCAGCGCTCCGCTCAATGTCACGTGTTTCTGAATCATCACCTGGCTTAAAGCCCATATAGGCAGGAACATCAAGAGGACCCGGCAGATAATCGATAACAGCATTCAGCATTGTCTGAACGCCCTTATTCTTAAACGCTGAGCCACAGAGCACAGGAACAAAAGACATATTCAATGTACCCTTGCGAATCAGCATCTGGAGTGTTTCCATATCAGGCTCGACGCCCTCTAGGAACTGTTCCATTGCGTCATCATCTTGGTCAACAGCGATTTCAATCAGATGAGCCCGCATTTCATCGGCCTTATCTTTGAATTCAGGACGGATATCACGTAGCTCCCAGCTTGCGCCAAGATCTTCAGACGTCCACACCCATTCCTGCATTGTAATAAGGTTAACCAGACCTGCAAATTCGTTCTCAGCGCCAATCGGCATATGAATTGGCAGAGGCACAGCGCCTGTACGGTCTTGAATCATGTCAACACAATTGAAGAAGTCTGCGCCGATTTTGTCCATCTTATTAACAAAAACAATCCGCGGAACCTTATAACGGTCAGCCTGACGCCATACTGTCTCTGTCTGCGGCTCAACACCGGCATTGGCATCAAGAACACAAACAGCGCCATCAAGAACAGCCAAAGAACGCTCTACTTCGATCGTGAAGTCAACGTGACCTGGTGTATCAATGATGTTGAAACGAAACTTAGCCGCGTCTTTGTCATCACCATGCTCGCCTGATGGTGTTTCACCATCTTCGGTGCGGAACCATGAACAGGTAGTCGCAGCAGACGTAATTGTAATACCGCGCTCTTGCTCCTGCTCCATCCAATCCATTGTGGCGTTACCATCATGAACTTCACCAATCTTGTGAGACCGGCCTGTGTAATAAAGTACACGCTCAGTAGTCGTAGTCTTACCTGCATCAATGTGCGCCATGATGCCGAAATTGCGATAACGCTCAAGTGGATATTCACGTGACATGGCTTACTCCGCCCAGAAAAATTCTACTTACCAACGATAATGTGAGAACGCACGGTTGGCTTCAGCCATCTTGTGCGTGTCTTCACGTTTTTTAACTGCGTTTCCGCGATTATTTGCAGCATCCATCAACTCACCTGAAAGACGACCAATCATTGTTGTCTCGCCCCGCTTGCGTGAGCTATCGATGAGCCACCGAATAGCAAGCGCCTGAGCACGTTCAGCACGCACTTCAACCGGCACCTGATACGTTGCACCACCAACCCGGCGTGAACGAACCTCAAGGTGAGGACGGACGTTTTCTAATGCATCATGAAAAATCTTTGTTGGCTCAACACCAGCTTTTGTTTCAATTGACTCAAAAGCGCCATAGACGATTTTTTCAGCAATTGAGCGCTTACCATCATACATCAGGCAAGACATGAATTTGGATACAACAACATCCTTATACTTAGGATCCGGCAGTACTTGGCGTTTTTCAGCTTTACGACGACGTGACATCCCAGCTTCTCCTTATTTGGGGCGCTTGGCGCCGTATTTTGAACGACGCTGGCGACGGTCTGACACACCTTGTGTATCCAACGCGCCACGGATGATGTGATAACGGACACCAGGTAAATCTTTTACCCGGCCACCACGAATAAGAACAACTGAGTGTTCCTGAAGATTATGGCCCTCACCTGGAATGTAGCTTGTTACTTCAAATCCGTTTGTGAGACGAACACGAGCTACCTTACGGAGCGCCGAGTTCGGCTTCTTTGGAGTTGTTGTATACACACGAGTACATACACCGCGCTTTTGCGGGCATGATTCCATCGCAGGGACTTTAGTCCGCGACACTGGACGGTTACGACCGTGACGGATCAGTTGATTAATCGTTGGCATATCTGGCCCTTTTACTGCCTATCCCGAATTTCTTACATAAAAACACGGAAGCACCATGCCCAGTCAGGCTGGTTTTCCCGTTAACATATACTTGATTGCTCAAGCAAAGCTTTGTCCTTGTATATCTGACCTAGCGTCTGGCTACATCGACCGCGTTTTCGCGCTGGTCTTTTATGCGGCCACTACCTAAACCGGCAAGGGTGAGCGGATACTATTTTTTGTCGGCCCAATGGTCAAGTTTTATTTTCTGTCTTTTAACCAATTTTCTGCCAAAGCTCGCAAAAAACAGTTTCATGCCGGAAAATGCTCCTCCCTTACGCACAAATGAAAGAAGGCCGAGCAATGCCCGGCCTTCAAAACACACCTCAAAAGAGGGAGATATAACGCTCAACCCTATATATAGCAACGAATTTAACCCTCGCAGCTATCTTTGGGCCTTGCTAACAAAACAAATAGCGGCAGACGCCCCTACTTCTGGTTATTCTGCGCTCGCATCCAGCTCAGACGCCGCTACTTCAGCAGCCTTTTCAGCAACAAGCGCTGCTTCAGCCGCCTGCGCTGCCCGATTCTCGGTAATCACCTTATCACGGTCTGTTGCAATCTGGCGGAGTCTGTTCATTACAGCGCCCGTTCCTGCCGGAATAAGACGACCAACAATCACATTCTCTTTCAGACCTTCTAGACGGTCTTCACGGCCCGATACAGAGGCTTCTGTAAGCACGCGTGTTGTTTCCTGGAATGAGGCTGCAGAAACGAATGAGCGCGTCTGAAGCGATGCTTTTGTAATACCAAGCAATACAGGGCGTGCTTTGGCTAACTCAAGGCCTTCAGCTTCAGCAGCTTTATTCGCCTCGGCAAATTCCTCACGCTCGACCTGCTCACCTACCAAGAGGGTTGTGTCGCCGCCATGCTCGATTTCGACCTTTTGCAGCATTTGGCGGACAATCACTTCGATATGCTTATCGTTGATTTTCACACCCTGCAAACGGTACACATCCTGAATTTCTTTCACTAGATATTCAGCAAGAGCCTCAACACCCAGAATATTCAGGATATCATGCGGTACAGGAGAGCCATCAAGCAGAAGGTCACCCTTACGCACTGTATCGCCTTCATTCACGGCAAGATTACGACCCTTTGGCAACAGGTATTCAGTTGCTTCCATCTGGTCATCAGCTGGCACAACGCTAATCCGGCGCTTCGCCTTATAGTCTGTTCCAAATTCGACGCGGCCATCTGTTTCACTGATTACAGCAAAGTCTTTTGGCTTACGTGCTTCGAACAATTCAGCAACGCGCGGAAGACCGCCTGTAATATCACGTGTCTTTGATGATGCACGCGGGATACGGGCAACAACATCACCAGCATTCACCTTGCCACCATTTTCAACAGAAAGAATAGCACCAACAGGCAGGAAGTAACGTGCTTCCATACCGTTGCTCAAGGTAAGTACTTCACCTTCTGCATCTCTCATTGTGATCCGTGGGCGCAGATTGGCTGATTTGCCAGACTGCTTGGTTTCGATAACTTCACGGCTTACAATACCAGTTGTCTCATCAGCCACTTCACGCATTGTGAAGCCGTCCTGCAAATCGACATAGTTTGCGATGCCCTCAAGTTCTGTAATAATCGGAATGGTGTAAGGATCCCATTCGATAAGAACATCACCTGGCTTCACATCCTTGCCGTCCTGGAAGAACAGCTTACCCCCATAAGGAAGACGATGACGCGCACGCTCAACACCCTCATCATTCACGATAAGAATTTCAGCACTACGTGACATAACAATCGGCATACCATCTGCACCGAATACCAGTGACACATCTTCCAGTTTCACAGTACCTGCAACAGCAGCTTCAATATTGTTATCTTCGGCGCCACGCTGAGCAGCACCACCAACGTGGAATGTCCGCATAGTCAACTGCGTACCCGGCTCACCAATAGACTGGGCTGCAATAACACCAACAGCTTCGCCAATATTGACGGTTGTTCCTCGTGCAAGGTCACGGCCATAACATGCACCACAAACACCAACTGGTGATTCACATACCAGAACAGAGCGGATGTAAGCCTGGTCAGCCTCTGACTCGTCGATAATATCGAGATGGTCTTCGGTTATCATCTGACCTGCGCTTGCAATCACCTCTTTGGTCTTCGGGTTAATGAGGTCGCCAGCCATCACACGTCCGAGAAGACGTTCAGACAATGTGTCAACAACTTCACTACCGTTCATTGCAGGACGCACTGTGATGCCCTTTGTTGTACCGCAATCTTCGATTCTGATAATACAATCCTGCGCTACATCAACCAGACGACGTGTCAGATACCCAGAGTTTGCTGTTTTCAGCGCCGTATCGGCAAGACCTTTACGCGCACCGTGGGTTGAGTTGAAGTATTCAAGAACATCAAGACCTTCTTTAAACGAAGATTTGATAGGCGTTTCAATGATCTCACCAGACGGCTTTGCCATCAGTCCACGCATACCGGCCAACTGCTTAATCTGTGCTGCTGAACCACGCGCGCCTGAATGAGCCATCATCCAGACAGAATTGATAGGCTCGCCCTTCTTGTCAGTAGAGATACCCTTCATCATTTCGTCTGCGACTAGGTCTGAACAACGTGACCACACATCGACCACTTTGTTATACTTTTCACCTTGGGTGATAAAGCCGTCCAGATACTGACGCTCAAACTCTTTAACCTGCGTTTCAGCTTCAGCAACATATTTTGCTTTTTCTTCTGGCGTTGTAAGGTCAGCAATCCCGAATGAGATGCCTGACTTACAGGCCTGACCAAAACCAAGACCCATCAGTCTATCACAGAAAATGACCGTGTCTTTCTGGCCACAATGACGATAGATGTAATCGATAACGTTAGAGACTTCTTTCTTTGTCATTAGCTTATTGACGATTGAGAAGGTAACGTTGGGGTTGCTTGGCAGAAGATCTGCTAGACGCGCCCGGCCCGGTGTTGTTTCTTCAACACGCGTAACCAGCTCGCCCTTTTCATCAAAGCCTGTAATCCGGGCTTTAACTTTTGCATGTAGGCTAACAGAGCCATTATCAAGCGCTAGCAGGATTTCCTGAATACCAGAGAATGCCATGCCCTCGCCTTTTTCTCCGTCACGTTCCATTGACAGATAATAAAGACCAAGAATGATATCCTGAGATGGCACAATAATAGGCTTACCGTTTGCCGGGCTCAGGATGTTGTTCGTTGACATCATCAGAACACGCGCTTCAAGCTGTGCTTCTAGTGACAGAGGCACATGGACCGCCATCTGGTCACCATCAAAATCAGCGTTGAATGCTGTACAAACAAGCGGATGAAGCTGAATAGCCTTACCCTCTACAAGCACTGGTTCAAACGCCTGAATGCCAAGCCGGTGCAATGTTGGCGCACGGTTAAGCATCACAGGGTGTTCACGAATAACCTGCTCAAGAATATCCCACACTTCAGGACGCTCTTTTTCCACCATCCGCTTTGCCGCTTTGATAGTGCTGGCAAGACCATAGAGTTCCAGCTTGGAATAGATAAACGGCTTGAACAGCTCTAATGCCATCTTCTTTGGCAGACCACATTGATGCAGCTTTAGCTCAGGGCCAACAACAATGACCGAACGCCCTGAATAATCAACACGCTTACCAAGAAGGTTCTGACGGAAACGACCCTGCTTGCCTTTCAGCATATCAGAGAGTGATTTTAGCGGACGCTTATTAACACCAGAGATAATCCGGCCACGACGGCCATTATCAAACAGCGCATCAACAGCTTCCTGCAACATCCGTTTTTCGTTACGCACGATGATATCAGGCGCAGACAATTCGATAAGACGCTTTAGACGGTTATTTCTGTTGATCACACGGCGATATAAATCATTTAGATCTGATGTCGCGAACCGGCCACCATCAAGCGGCACAAGCGGGCGTAGTTCCGGCGGAATAACCGGCACAACATCCAGAATCATCCATTCAGGACGACCACCAGATTCATTAAAGGCATCCACCAGCTTCAACCGCTTTACAAGCTTCTTCCGCTTTGCTTCAGAGCCTGTTTCACGCAGCTCTTCACGGATTGTTTCACGTTCCTGATCTAGATCAAGAGCAGACAGCAGAATTTTAATTGCTTCAGCGCCAATGGCCGCCTGAAACGCATCTTCACCAAACTCTTCCTGCGCATCGTAATAATCTTCTTCGGATAGAAGCTGACCTTTTTGCAGTGATGTAAGGCCAGGCTCAATCACAACGAAGTTTTCGAAATACAGAACCCGCTCAAGATCCTTCAACGTCATGTCGACGAGCAGACCGATACGGCTTGGCAGTGATTTTAGGAACCAAATATGAGCAACTGGTGCCGCAAGTTCGATATGACCCATACGTTCACGACGGACTTTTGACAATGTAACTTCAACACCGCATTTCTCGCAGATAATGCCGCGATACTTCATCCGCTTATATTTACCGCATAAGCATTCGTAATCACGGACAGGGCCGAAAATACGAGCACAGAATAGGCCGTCTTTTTCAGGCTTAAATGTCCGGTAATTAATTGTTTCCGGCTTTTTTATTTCACCGAAGGACCAGGATCTGATCCGTTCAGGTGAAGCAATTGAGATCTGGATTTTATCAAAACTTTGGGCCGCTTTTGGCTGGCCAAACGGATTCATCAGATCATTCATACTATAGTCTCCTCAGCTACATATGTAGGGGGTTTGGCAGCATCAGGACGACTAAGCCCTGATGTGCCAGCATTACTTCACCAACTTAGTTTTCTGCGTCATGCAGCTCGACATTGAGCCCCAGTGAACGCAATTCTTTAATCAGCACGTTAAAGGATTCTGGAATTCCTGCTTCGAAATCATCATCACCGCGCACAATGGCTTCATAAACCTTTGTTCGACCTGATACATCATCAGACTTGACGGTAAGCATTTCCTGCAGGGTGTAGGCAGCACCATAAGCTTCGAGTGCCCACACTTCCATTTCACCAAAGCGCTGACCACCGAACTGTGCCTTACCGCCCAGCGGCTGCTGGGTAACAAGGCTGTATGGTCCAATTGAACGCGCATGGATTTTTTCATCCACAAGGTGATGTAGTTTCAGCATATAGATGTAACCAACAGTGACTGGACGGTCAAAGACCTCGCCAGTACGACCATCAATCAGCAACTCCTGACCTGTGTTAGACAGGCCTGCATGACCCAGTAAATCAATCACATCAGCTTCACGTGCACCATCAAATACCGGTGTTGCCATTGGCACACCACGGCTCAGCAATTCTGATTGCTCAATAATCTGGCTATTATCCATAGAGCCAATTTTGTCTGAATACTGGTCACCTGGATAGATGTCTTTGAGAACCTGATGCAAATCCTTCACATCGCCCGTAGCACGAGCTGCTTCTGCTGCATTGCCAATCTGAACACCCAGACCACGCGCTGCCCAGCCAAGGTGAGTTTCAAGAATCTGCCCCACATTCATTCGCGATGGCACACCAAGCGGGTTCAACACAATATCAACCGGCGTTCCATCTTCCAGATATGGCATATCTTCTGATGGCATAATCCGCGAAATAACACCTTTGTTACCATGGCGGCCAGCCATCTTGTCACCCGGCTGAAGCTTACGCTTCACAGCAACAAAGACTTTGACCATCTTCATGACGCCTGGCATTAACTCATCGCCGCGCTGAAGCTTATCTACCTTATCAGAAAAACGTCCATCAAGGCTCTTGATTGCCTGTTCGAAGTTTGCATTTTGCGCTTCGATAGATTTTTGAACATTATCATCTTTTACCGCAATCTGGCTAACCAGGTGCGGGCGCATACCATCCAGAAGCTCAGCTGTTAGGACTGTATCGGTTGCGATATCTTTTGGACCGGTTGCAACTTCCTGACCGACCAGAAGTGATGCCATCCGGCTTAAGTAACCGCCTTCTAGGATTGACTGCTCATCATCACGGTCTTTGGCAAGACGTTCGATTTCAGCACGCTCAATTGCCCGCGCACGCTCATCTTTTTCAAGACCACGACGAGAGAATACACGTACCTCAACGATTGTTCCAGCACCGCCCGGCGGGACACGCAAAGACGTATCACGGACATCAGATGCTTTTTCACCAAAGATAGCCCGAAGAAGCTTTTCTTCTGGTGTCATCGGAGATTCGCCCTTTGGCGTAACCTTACCGACCAGAACATCGCCTGCATTCACTTCTGCGCCAACATAGACAATGCCAGCCTCATCAAGGTTCTTTAGCGCTTCTTCACCAACATTTGGGATATCACGGCTGATTTCTTCCTGACCAAGCTTTGTATCACGTGCCATGATTTCATATTCTTCAATATGAATGGACGTGAAGACATCATCGCGAACGATGCGCTCATTAATCAGAATGGAATCCTCAAAGTTGTAACCATTCCATGGCATAAATGCGACAAGCACATTTCGGCCAAGCGCTAGTTCACCATCTTCAGTTGATGGTCCGTCAGCAATAATATCGCCTTTACCAACATGGTCACCCACTTTTACCAGAGGCCGCTGATTAACAGTCGTGTTCTGGTTTGAGCGCTGGAATTTCAACAGAGAATAAATATCAACTGGTGAGGCTGCAGCATCGCCTTCATCTTCGGCACGCACAACAATACGTGTCGCATCGACCTGGTCAACGATACCGGCGCGGCGTGACACAATCGTCACACCTGAATCGCGTGCAACACGTGATTCCATGCCCGTACCAACAATCGGTGCTTCTGATTTCAGCAATGGCACAGCCTGACGTTGCATGTTCGAGCCCATAAGAGCGCGGTTCGCATCATCATTTTCCAAGAACGGAATAAGCGCAGCAGCCACAGATACGAGCTGCTTTGGCGAGACATCCATATATTCAATATCGTTTGGACCTGCTAGACCAATTTCACCTGCCCGGCGGACCGGAATAAGTTCGCCAACAAATTCGCCTTTGTCATTCAACTCAGCATTTGCCTGCGCAATTGTATAACGGCCCTCTTCCATCGCAGAAACATAGCGATATTCAGACGTTACCTTGCCGTTCTCGACTTTCCGGTACGGCGTTTCAATAAAGCCATAACGGTTAATCTGAGCAAAGGTAGCCAATGAGTTAATCAGACCAATATTTGGGCCTTCAGGTGTTTCAATCGGACAGATACGGCCATAATGAGTTGGGTGCACATCGCGCACTTCAAATCCAGCACGCTCACGCGTTAGACCGCCCGGCCCAAGGGCTGACACACGGCGTTTATGGGTAATCTCAGATAACGGGTTCGTCTGATCCATAAACTGTGATAATTGTGACGATCCGAAGAACTCACGAACCGCTGCTGCTGCTGGCTTTGCATTAATCAGGTCAGCCGGCATAACAGTGTCGATTTCAACAGAGCCCATACGTTCGCGAATAGCGCGCTCCATACGGAGCAGGCCAACACGGTACTGGTTTTCCATCAATTCGCCAACAGACCGAACGCGGCGGTTACCAAGATGGTCAATATCATCAATGTCACCACGACCATCTTTGAGGTCTACGAGAACCTTAACAACTGACAGCACATCCTGCTTCCGCAAAATCCGCATTGTATCTTCGGTTTCCTGCTCAAGACGAGCATTCATTTTTACCCGGCCAACAGCAGATAAGTCGTATTTTTCAGAGTTAAAGAACAGGCTGGTAAACAGCTCATGCGCGCTCTCTAATGTTGGTGGCTCACCTGGACGCATCACACGGTAGATATCAACAAGCGCTTCAGCGCGGCTGTTATTCCGGTCTGCTGCCAGAGTGTTCCGCAAATGCGGACCAATATTAATATTATCAATATTAAGAACGCTAAAGGTTGTAATGTCTCTTTCTGCAAACACACCCAGAAGCTGTTCGGTAATTTCATCGCCTGCTTCAGCAACGACAGCGCCTGAGGACATATTTACAATATCCTGCGCAATAAACCGGCCAATCAGGTCGTTTTCTTCAGCCCGAACAAAAGACAGACCATCTTCTTCGATTTTGCGTAAGGCACGCGGTGTTAGTTTTGTTCCAGCAGAGGCTGCAACTTCGCCTGTCTCGGCGTTAACTAGGTCAGCAACAAGCTTTAAGCCCTTATAGCTATCGGGAACAAAGTTACATTTCCATGCATCACCATCACGGGCAAACTCGACTGAACCATAGAAATTACTGAGAATTTCTTCGCGGCTCATACCAACGATTTCGGCTGGGTCGACAATGCGGCTTTCCGCAGCAGCAGCTTCCATCATTTCGCGAGAGGCTTCATCAGGAAGCGCCATCAAGAAGGTTGTTGCTGGCAACTTACGCTTGCGGTCAATTCTGACGTTCAGAATATCTTTGGCATCATATTCAAAATCGAGCCATGAACCACGGTAGGGAATAATACGGGCAGCAAATAGATACTTGCCTGAGGAATGTGTCTTGCCCTTATCATGGTCAAAGAACACACCCGGCGATCTGTGCATTTGGGAGACAATAACACGCTCTGTGCCATTGATAACGAACGTGCCGTTAGTTGTCATGAGCGGCATATCGCCCATATAGACATCCTGTTCCTTGATGTCGCGAATAGAGCGCGCTTCTGTGTCTTCGTCTATTTCCCAGACGACAAGACGCAAAGTCACCTTAAGAGGTGAGGCATAGGTTATGCCGCGCTGCTGACATTCCTCAACATCGTATTTTGGCTGTTCGAGATCGTAAGAGACAAACTGAAGCACGGCGCGACCAGCAAAGTCATTGATCGGAAAGACCGATGCAAACGCTTCCTGAAGGCCTGTGCCTTGCCGCTCTTCTCGGCTGATACCGAGTTGAAGGAACTGGTCATAACTAGAGCGCTGAACCTCGATAAGGTTTGGCATCTCTGCAACTTCTGAAAGGTGACCGAAAAATCGACGAACACGTTTGCGACTATCCAAGTTGCTGACACGTTTTGCCATCTTAACATCCTCACTACGGCTATGGTCTCTAAACATAGTGAGAACACTCACTCATCAAGAAACAAATCATAAAAAGACTCTGATTAAGGCCGTTAAACCTTCAGAGCGTCCGGCAGTCCATTTCTGCTTTTTACGGCAGTTACAAAAAACCAGTTTATAAAAAGCACCGAACACCGAATGCGAAATCGCATCCGGTGCAGGTTAATCTAATTATCGGGTGAACTCTCGAATATCAAAATTACTTGATTTCGACAGTCGCACCAGCTTCTTCAAGCTTTTTCTTAATTTCTTCAGCTTCGTCCTTAGACACTGCTTCTTTAACAGCCTTTGGTGCTGCTTCAACAAGGTCCTTAGCTTCTTTCAGGCCAAGTCCTGTAATCGCACGAACTTCCTTGATCACGTTGATCTTAGACGCGCCAGCAGCTGTTAAGACAGCATCGAACTCAGTCTTCTCTTCAGCAGCTGCACCACCAGCGTCTCCGCCAGCAACAGCAACAGCAACAGGAGCAGCAGCGGCAGAAACGCCCCACTTCTCTTCGAGTAGCTTAGATAGCTCTGCCGCTTCAAGAACGGTAAGAGCTGATAGGTCTTCAGCAATTTTTTCTAAATCAGCCATGGTAATCTCCTTTAGGCTTTCACTTTCTGATCAGTTGGCAAGATGCCTACTGCAATTGATCCGCCCGCGCCTGTATAACGCGTGCTAGCTGGCTCGCAGGAGCCTGCGTAACACGTGCAACTTTTGTAGCAGGTGCGGTGAGCATGCCGATAATCTTGGCGCGCAGCTCGTCCAGAGACGGCAACGTTGCCAATGCTTCAACACCAGCCTTGTCGAGAACTTTCCCGTCAAGACTACCGCCGATGATTGTCAGCTTGTCATTTGTCTTTGCAAAAGATACGAGCGTCTTTGCAGCAGAAACCGGGTCACTAGATGTCCCGATAGCTGTTGGACCTGTAAACAAGTCAGTAAGATTTTCATACTTAGTCCCTTGCAAAGCCAGCTTGGTTAACCTGTTTTTTGTCACCTTGAAACCAGCGCCTGCTTCACGCATCTTAGCGCGTAGCTCACTACTCTCTGCAACGGTTAAACCACTCTGGTGCGCCACTACAACCGAAGTTGCACTGGACAGGGTCGCTTGCAGTGTTTCGATCAGTTCGGCTTTTTCTGTCCGGTTCACCTGATCATCTCCACTTTACTATGAACAGTCCCATGGGCCTGTTCGGTTACACCAAAGCATGCAAGATAATTCCTACATGCCAATGGCCTGCCCACGAGAAAGCGAAAGCATGAATGCTTTACACTATACCGTCTGTGCAGGCGATTAAGACCCTCCAAAATGAAGGTCACCTGCAGTCTTGGACAGGATGAGGATCCATCACAGACCCTCAGCACTCACCTAGCCCCCGAAGGATGCCAGCTGAATTTCTTACAACAGCGCCAGCTTAGCTAGCAGCGCTATCTTCAACAAAAATACCTGACCCCATTGTAGAGCTCAGTGTAATTTTCTTGATGTATGTTCCCTTAGCACCAGAAGGCCGTGCTTTGCGGATGGCTGCGATAAATGCAGAGGCATTTTCAGCAATCTTGCCAGCATCAAAGCTTGCCTTGCCAATACCAGCATGAATAACACCTGCTTTTTCGACGCGGAACTGAACTTCACCAGCTTTGGCAGCCTTAACGGCGGTTGCCACATCAGCGGTTACTGTACCGAGCTTCGGATTCGGCATAAGACCTCTTGGACCAAGCACCTTACCCAGCCGGCCAACAACACCCATCATATCAGGGCTTGCAATCACACGGTCAAAGCCGCTTTCACCATTCTGGATGGCTTCAGCTAGTTCTTCTGCGCCAACAAACTCTGCGCCAGCTGCTTTTGCTTCATCGGCTTTGGCGTCACGAGCAAAGACCGCAACACGCACGTCTTTGCCTGTCCCATTTGGCATAGCAACAGCGCCGCGAACCATCTGGTCAGCGTGGCGCGGGTCAACACCAAGATTGAGCGAGATTTCAATTGTCTCATCAAACTTTGATGTAGCATGATCTTTAATCAGCTGGGATGCCTCATCTATAGAATAGACGCGCGTCCGATCGATTGCTTCAACTGCTGCTTTTTGGCGCTTTGATAATTGTGCCATTTAACCCTCCACTACTTCGAGGCCCATGGCCCGTGCAGAACCGCTGATCATAGCAACGGCGCCATCCATATCTACAGCATTCAAGTCTCTCATCTTCTGCTCGGCGATTTCTTTCACCTGAGAGAGAGTAACCTTACCAGCAACATCCCGGCCAGGGGCTGAGCCACCTTTTTGCAAGCCTGCAGCTTTCTTCAAGAAGAAGCTAACGGGTGCCGTCTTGGTTGTGAAGGTAAATGACTTATCCTTATACACAGTGATAACCACTGGCACAGGCATGTTCTTCTCAAGGCTTTCTGTTGCCGCGTTGAACGCTTTACAGAATTCCATGATATTCACACCGCGCTGACCGAGCGCTGGCCCCACAGGTGGAGACGGGTTTGCGCCGCCTGCTGGAATATTCAGCTTGAGATATCCCTCAATCTTCTTTGCCATCTTTTTTATCCCTTATGGCCCTTGCGATACTGCAACAGGCCCGCCTCATGTTAGTCTCTACCCAGCTCAGGCTGACTTTTCGACCTGACTATATTCAAGTTCAACCGGTGTTGACCGCCCAAAGATAGACACAGCCACCTTAAGACGTTCTTTTTCATCATCTGCTTCTTCGACAACGCCGTTAAAGCTTTCAAACGGACCTTCAACAACCCGTACTTCTTCACCAATGTCGAAGCTGATAGTTGAGCGAGGACGCTCAACCCCTTCATCCATCTGCTTAATCAAGCGGTCTGCCTCTGCCTTAGTAATCGGCACTGGCTTTCCTTTACCGCCCAGAAATCCTGTAACCCGCGGCTGGCTCTGCACCAAAGACCATGCCGCGTCGGTTAATTCCATATTTACGAGAATATAGCCGGGGAAGAATTTGCGCTCTGCTTGTACCTTAGCACCGCGGCGCACTTCCACAACTTCTTCGGTCGGCACAAGCACATCCTCGATCTGTTCTTCGAGACCGTGTGAAGCTGCCTGCTCCAGAATCGATTGGGCCATCTTCTTTTCAGACCCAGAAAAAACATGGACTACATACCAGCGCTTTGCCATCACTGACCAATCCTAAAAAAAACCAAATGGCCCATATCGTTCTTACGCCCCAAGGCCAAGAACTAATTGGACCACATTCGACAACACGAAATCGACAAGCAAAAAGAAGATTGCCGCAATCGTTGCCATGATAAACACAGTCAGCGTCGCCAAACCTGTATCACGACGGTTGGCCCACGAAATACGTGAGATTTCCTGCCGGACCTGCCTTACAAACTGTGCGGGCGACACATTAGCCATAAAAGCCAAACCTTTTCAAGTTCTAATTACGCAACAAACGGGGCCGTAAGACACCGCTGTTACCGCGCATGCCTGACCCCGATAAAGCCAGAATTCATTCAAGTTGTGGGGAAATAGCATTATCAGCCCTAAGACGCAAGCCAAAAGCCTGAAATTAACTGTATTTTTATGATGTTTTTTTGTCCCTGATTTCCTCTTTCCGCTTCCACAGAGGAGAAAGCCAGCACATCCTGCCTTGATCGCGATGCCGTAAATAGGGCATATCTCTTACTTGTCCTGCTGTCTCACCTGCTGCCTTTTATGGATTAAAAAGAGCAAATGAATAATGGCACGGGCTGGTTAACTAAAAAAAGAGGATAGTGTTATGACGTCTCTTGGAACATTTGATTATATTATCATTGGCGGCGGTACCGCTGGATGTGTTCTGGCGAACCGATTAAGCGCAGACCCTAATATCCGTGTGTTATTGCTCGAAGCGGGCGGCAAAGATAATTATATTTGGGTAAAAATTCCTGTCGGATATCTCTATTGTATGGGTAATCCGCGCACAGATTGGGGCTTTTCAACCGAAGCAGAGCGCGGCCTGAATGGGCGGTCCTTAAATTACCCACGCGGCCGAATCCTTGGCGGATGTTCTGCTATCAACGGTATGATCTATATGCGCGGACAGGCCCGCGACTATGACCAATGGAAGCAATTTGGCAATACTGGCTGGGGCTGGGATGATGTTCTACCCTATTTTAAGAAATCCGAAGATTATTTCAGCGGTGCTGATTCGATGCATGGCGCGGGCGGTGAATGGCGGGTAGAAGAGCAACGCCTCTCATGGGATGTTTTGGAAAAATTCCATGCGGCATGCATGTCAGCTGGCATCCCCGCTACTGATGATTTTAACCGCGGCTCAAACGAAGGTGTTGGTTATTTCAAGGTAAATCAGAAAAAAGGCTGGCGGTGGTCTGCGGCAACAGGGTTTCTGAAGCCAATCAAATCGCGGAAAAATCTGACTGTTATGACAGGCGCGCATGTCCATGCTCTCACGATGGATGGCAAACAGGTAACCGGTGTTACCTTTGATTCTGGCAAGACTATCATGACGGCAAAGGCAGCGCATGAGGTTGTGTTAAGCGCCGGTGCGATTGGCACACCGCATATTCTACAACTGTCAGGCATTGGGCCGGGCGGCCTGCTGTCAGATAATGGGGTTGAGGTGCGTCATGAGCTCGCTGGTGTTGGGGGCAATTTGCAGGACCATTTGCAAATCCGGACTATTTTCAAAACCCAAGGAGTGACCTCCCTTAACAGCTTTGCCAATACGCTTATCGGTAAAGCAAAGATTGCCCTTGAATATGCATTGTTCAGAAGCGGGCCGATGTCGATGGCGCCAAGTCAGCTTGGGGCATTTGTTAAATCAGACAAGGCGATGGAAACGCCTGACCTGCAATATCATGTGCAGCCCCTGTCACTGGGCAAATTTGGCGAGCCCCTTCACCCCTTTCCTGCGTTTACCGCTTCTGTCTGTAATTTGCGGCCGGAAAGCCGCGGTGTTGTTGAACTTAGCTCCCCAGATCCGCTGGCAAAGCCACGCATAGCGCCGCATTACCTATCTGCAGAAAGAGACAAGCTTGTTGCCGCTGATTCTATTCGGCTAACCCGACGCATTATCGAACAGGAGCCAATACGCTCTCACATAATCGAAGAATTTCTGCCCGGGGCACAATATCAGTCAGATGACGAGCTGGCTGAACAGGCTGGCAATATCAGTACGACGATTTTTCACCCCGTCGGCACCGCAAAAATGGGCCATGACCCACTGGCTGTTGTTGATAGCCGGCTTGCTGTTCATGGCCTCACAGGATTACGCATAGCTGATGCGTCTATCATGCCGACTATCACCTCAGGTAATACGAATAGCCCGACGGTGATGATTGCCGAAAAAGCCGCCGACTTCATCCTCGAAGACAGGCGTTTAAACGCCTGATATCGTCACACCATGGCGTTTAAACGCCTAGTTATCAGAGACAAGCATCCTGTCCAGCAGTACAGCAACATGTTCTGCTGTGCGCCCTGTACCATCCTTGATCTGACACCGGCATGATGTCCCATCTGCAATGATAGGCGTGCCCGCATCTTCTTGACGAATGGCTGGCAGCAGACTGGCTTCAGCCATCGCAATAGATGTCTCATAGGTATCAGCGCCATAACCAAAGGCGCCTGCCATACCACAGCAGCTTGTTTCCACAAGCTCAACCTCAAAACCGGCAACATCACCAAGCAGTGCCTGAACTGGCTTGACCACATCAAAGGCTTTCTGATGACAGTGCCCATGTAACAGCACTTTGCCATCTGCCTGCGCCAAAGGAAGATCAGGCTTATCTCGGACCAGAAGCTCTTCAAACGTTAGGCTTGCCGCCGCTATCTTAGTAGCAGACTCATCTGCCAGAAGAGCCGGCACTTCATCACGCAACGCCAGCAAACATGATGGCTCAAGCCCAACAATCGATACCCCCTGCTCAACAAATGGCGCAAAAGCATTACAAAGCCGCGTTGCTTCAGCGCGCGCTTTATCAACAAGCCCCGTACTAAGATAGGTCCGCCCACAACAAAGAGGCCGCTTTTCGGCAATCGCAGGAGAAAACACATCATACCCTGCGGCGGTTAGAACACGCAAAGCTGCCCGCAGATTTTCCGGCTCAAAATACTTATTAAAGGTATCAACAAACAAAATAAGCGGTGTGCCCGACCCGCTTGGCTGGGCTGCAATATCATCCCGTCCAAAGGGCTGTGACTGCCATTCTGGCAGGTCACGCTTGGCTGTAAAACCTGTAATCTTTTCAGCAAGATAAGACAAACCAGGGACAAAGCGGCGCACCGATTGCAACCCATTAACAAGGGGGGCTATTTTTGCCGCATATGGCGCATAATCAGGCAAATGGGCAATCAGCCTATCATGAATTGAAAGCCCCTTATCAGCTGTCCTGAGCGCTGTTATCTCAACCTTCATTCGGGCCATATCAACGCCCGTCGGACATTCCCGCTTGCAGGCTTTACACGACACACAGAGCTTTAATGTATCTGCCATCTCGTCACTGACCAGCGCGTCTGGACCTAACTGGCCAGAGAGCGCAAGCCGCAGACTATTTGCCCGCCCGCGCACAGAATCACCTTCATTACGGGTCGCACGATATGACGGGCACATCACGCCGCCTTCCAGCTTGCGGCAGGCGCCATTATTGTTACACATCTCAACCGCGCCTTGAAGCCCGCCTGCGCCGCCCGGCCAGGCTGACCAGTCCAGTTGCGTGGGGAAATCATTCACTTTATATCCCGGCGAGAACCGGAATAGCTCGCGGCTATCCATTTTCGGTGCATCAATAATTTTGCCCGGATTAAACAGACCGTGCGGGTCAAACGCCGCTTTTACCTGCCGGAATAATTGTGGCATTACCGGCCCAAACATTGTCTCATTAAATTCAGAGCGCACAATGCCATCGCCATGCTCGCCAGAATGCGATCCGCCATATTTTTGCAGCAGCGCAAACGCCTCCTCAGCAATATTACGCATCACCTCAACATCATCAGCAATTTTCATATCCAGAACAGGCCGCACATGCAGACAACCAACAGAGGCATGCGCATACCAAGTGCCCTTGGTGCCATATTTCGTGAAAATATCTGTCAGGCCAGCTGTGTATTCTGCCAAATCCTTCAGCTCAACAGCACAATCCTCAACAAATGAAACAGGCTTTGCCGCTGCTTTCATGCTCATCATGATATTGAGACCTGATTTTCGCATTTCAGCGACACGCCCCTGCATGCCAGCATCAATGGCTTCAACCACGCCGCCTGTCCATTCAGCACCCTTATCCCAGCCAAAACCAAGATCAGCCATCATTTCATGAAGCTGTTTCAAGCGTCGATGATTCTCATCCATATCCGGCTCGGCAAACTCGACCAGAAGAAGCGCTGCTGGCGCACCCCGCACAGCTTCCTCAATAATCGGTTTATAAATCGGAATAGACCTCGCAAGCGAAATCATCGTGTCATCAACAAGCTCAACTGCCACTGGATCAAGCGATACAAGGTGCTGCGCCGCATCCATCGCTTTATAAAAGGTCGGAAAATGGCAGATACCCATCAGTTTTTGGGACGGTAACGGCCAGAGCTTCAATTCAATCGCGGTTGAATAGGCAAGCGTTCCTTCTGAGCCAACCAGAAGATGAGACAGGTTTATCCCATCGCCTGCAGCGCCGCCCGGTCGCATCGACATTGCATCGGGAATCAAGGCATCAATATTATAGCCACCAACCCGCCGAAGGACTTTGGGGAACCGGGCCAGAATTTCATCTGCCGACACGCGCCCCATCTCCAGTAAATCGGGCAGAATAGCCCCAAGCTGACCATCATAAGCCTGAATATCTCCGGCAAAATCGCCAAAACGGGCCGTGCTACCATCTGCCATAATAGCATCAATGGCTGTCACATTATCGCGCATAATCCCATAGCGGATGGACCGCCCACCACAGCTATTATTCCCCGCCATACCGCCAATCGTCGCCCGGCTGGAGGTTGATACATCTACCGGAAACCAGAGGCCGTGCGGCTTAAGCTGGCGGTTCAATTCGTCAAGCACAATACCGGGCTCAACCCAGCAGCGCTGCGCCTCTACATCAAGCGAAATAAGCCGGCTCAGAAATTTTGTATTATCAATAACAATCGCTTCATTGACTGTCTGGCCACATTGCGAGGTGCCGCCACCCCGCGGTAATACAGCAAGGCCCTTCGCACGCGCAAAATCCAGCGCAGCAACAACATCATCAAGACATTCCGGAACAACAACCCCATGCGGAATCATCTGATAGATGGACGCATCTGTTGCATAACGCCCGCGTGAAAAACGGTCATCCAACACCTTACCACGGAGTTGTTTATTCAAGGACGAGAACGAATATGAACGAAAATCATCTGGCATGTAAAATCAACTATCCTCAAAAAAATAAATGGTATTTTCTTAGTCACGAAAATCTTCTGATAGACGCATAACCACTAGATAGAAAAGGCGTGGCCGCACATCTTGGAATATGAAAAACAATATGCCATAACGGAAGAAGTTTGGACTATCTTTTCCATCATCTAACAATACTAATTTTATAGCGTTGACATAAAAGGGTTATATTCAAGCATGGCAAATCCATCTTACAAAGCAGGCAAGCATTTCCTTCAAATCCCTGGTCCATCAAATGTTCCTGACCGTATTCTGCGTGCAATGGATTATCCCACTATTGACCATCGCGGGCCTCATTTCGCTGAAATCGGGAAAAAATGCCTTGAGGGCATGAAGACGATTTTTAAAACTGATAGTCATGTCATTATTTATCCTGCCTCTGGCACGGGCGCATGGGAAGCAGCGCTTGTTAATCTATTATCTGCGGGCGATCTCGTGCTGATGGTAGAAACAGGCCATTTCGCAACGCTCTGGAATATAATGGCAACAAAGCTGGGCATAAAAACAGAATTTCTGTCAACAGACTGGCGCCGCGGTGTAGATGCAGGCGCTGTTGAAGAACGGCTGCGCGCTGATACAAAAGGCGAGATTAAAGCTGTCTGTGTTGTTCATAACGAAACATCAACAGGTTCCACATCACGGATTGATGATGTACGGGCTGCCATGGACGCTGCTGGCCATAATGGATTGCTTATGGTCGATACGATTTCATCACTCGCCTCTATGGATTACCGGCATGATGAATGGGGTGTTGATGTGACCGTTTCTGGCTCACAAAAGGGTCTGATGCTACCGCCTGGACTATCGTTTAATGCTTTATCAGAGCGCGCTATTGAGGAATCAAAGACGGGCGGAATGCCGCGGTCTTACTGGGATTGGCAAGATCAGATTGAGCCGAATAAAGCGGGCGCTTTCCCGTTTACCCCTGCAACTAATCTTCTTTATGGCCTTTCTGAAGCTATTGATATGCTACATGAAGAAGGCCTTGATAATGTTTTTGCCCGGCATGACCGGCATGCTGAAGCAACCCGCCGCGCTGTTCAGGCATGGGGTCTTGAGGTGCTGTGTCAGGAACCTCGGAACTTCTCGTCGGTGCTGACAGCTGTCATGCTGCCTGACGGCCATAACGCTGACGCCTTCCGCGCAACAGTGCTGGATAATTTCGATATGTCACTTGGCAATGGCCTGGCGAAACTCTCTGGCAAGGTTTTCCGGATAGGTCATCTTGGTGACTTTAATGATCTGATGCTTGCCGGCACATTGAGCGGTGTTGAGATGGGCCTTAAACTAGCAGGCGTGCCCCACCAGACAGGCGGTGCTGCTGCTGCCATGAGCTATCTGGCAGAAACTAGCTCATAAAAATACTGACTAATCAAAAATTTTGGCAAAATCAGGGGATGTTAAGACGATGACAAACGTACAAGACCAAGACCTTATTCTTGATA
>OCVQ010000347.1_pt1 | contig 42874 bp, 34 predicted proteins | sample 1539061 | NCBI WGS metagenome assembly OCVQ01 (sample SAMEA3355526, study PRJEB22509) | marine metagenome | biome: marine; feature: river plume; material: water | place: USA | collected 2010-08-08 | depth 0.5 m | reverse complement strand
TAGATGCAATCAAGATTTTTGATAGTAAAGTAATCGAATACAGTCATTCGGCAGGATTTGAAAGTTACAGAAGAAAACTAGCGGATAGTTACGAAAAAAGTGGAATTTATGTAACGCACGAAGAAATTTTAGTCACTACTGGAGGCTCTGAGGCTTTAATTTTTGCTTTAATGAGCACATGTGAGCCGGGAGATGAAGTTATCATACCAGAACCATTTTATGCTAATTACAACGCCTTTGCCATTTCAGCAGGAGTAACAGTTGTGCCAATATCATCTAGTATCGAAAGTGGTTTTGCCTTACCTCCTATTTATGAAATAGAAAAGAAAATATCAGCAAAGACAAAAGCTATTATTATATGTAATCCAGGTAACCCAACAGGCTATCTTTACTCGAAAGAAGAGTTGTTACAACTAAAAGACCTTGTTCAAAAACATGATTTATACTTGTTCTCAGACGAGGTGTACAGAGAGTTCTGTTACGATGGTGCTGTGCCATTTTCAGTCATGAATCTAGAAGGAATAGAACAAAATGTGATTATGATTGACTCCGTTTCCAAGCGTTTTTCGATGTGTGGAGCCCGAATTGGAGCACTTGTCACAAAAAATAAGGATGTGTACAACACTGCTTTGAAATTTGGTCAGGCGAGACTTTCTCCACCAACAATTGATCAGATTGCGGCAGAGGCAGCGCTCAATACTCCACAAAGTTATTTCGACGATGTAGTCGAGGAATATGTGGGACGCAGAAATTTATTGGTGGAAGGCCTAAACAATATTCCAGGTGTTTTTTGCCCGATGCCTAGAGGAGCATTTTATTGTGTCGCTAAATTTCCAATTGATGATGCAGAAAAATTCTGCCAATGGTTGCTTGAAGATTTTGACTTGAATGGCGATACCGTTATGATGGCGCCAGCATCTGGCTTTTATTCCACACCAGGTTCGGGTAAACAAGAAGCTCGATTGGCTTATGTTCTTCAAAAAGAATCTTTGGTGAAGGCTATACGTTGTTTAGAAGCGGCATTAAAAGTTTATCCTGGCCTGACAATCTAGTTAAATATTAACCCAAAAAAAAGGTTGTCCTAGTGCTGGATAACCTTTTTTTTGTTTGTTGTAATAGGTTATATTTCATTAAAATCTTAATTGCTTTATTTGCTGTATCTAAATGACTATGAATTGCTATGCAATGCGCTATAAACATACTAGCAATACTAATTTGGTAACTTGAACATTTGAATACTTTCATTATTCAAATATTGAAATCATAAAAAAAAGCTGACCTAAGCCAACCTTTCAGTGTTTTTACGTGAGATTAATTCTTGAAAAACTTCAAGCTCAAACTCAGTGTTTCTTTTATTTTTTGTCTATCTACGATGTAATCTAGAAAACCATGTTCCAAAACAAATTCTGCAGTTTGGAATCCTTCAGGCAAATCTCGACCAATAGTTTCGCGAACGATTCTCGGACCGGCAAAACCAATTAAAGCTTCAGGTTCGGAGATGTTTAAATCGCCTAGCATGGCAAAAGATGCGGTAACTCCTCCTGTAGTTGGATCGGTCATATATGATATATACGGTAATCCAGCTTCGGATAATTGCCCTAACTTACCCGAAATTTTGGCCATTTGCATAAGTGAAAAACCAGCTTCCATCATACGCGCGCCGCCTGATTTAGAAATAATCATGAACGGAGCTTTGATTTTTATTGCTTTATCTATTGCTCGTGCAATTTTCTCTCCCATTACAGATCCCATTGAACCTCCAATAAAAGAAAAATCCATCGCAGCTACAACGAACTCTTCACCGTCCATTTTCCCATAGGCAGTTCGAACAGCGTCTGACAAGCCAGTTTTGGCCTGGGTATTTTTAATTCGATCGGTATATTTCTTCGTATCCACAAAACCCAATGGATCTCCAGATGAAAGTTTTTTATCTAGCTCTTTGTATTTTCCATCATCGAAAATAATTTGAAAATATTCCTCCGACCCAATGCGCTCGTGATTATTACAACGATCACATACATAACTATTTTTTTCTAAGTCCTCAGCTGTAAAAACTGTTTTACAATTCGAACATTGTTGCCACAGTCCTTCTGGAGATTCTTTCTTTTCCTTGGTAGAAGTGGTAATACCACCTTTTTTTCTTTGAAACCAACTCATAATATTTTTATTAATTCTTAAAGAGAAGTTATAATGTATTCACATTGTTTAAATCTTCACATGCTTTTTCAACACGATGAACGAAAGTCAATTCGCCTTCGCGCAATAATTTTCTTGGATCGTAATATTTTTTATTCAGTTGATCATCTCCGTCTGGATTACCTATTTGCGTTTTCAAATAGTCAATTTTACCTGTTACATAATCTCTAACGCCTTCAGAGAAAGCGAATTGCATATCTGTATCCAAATTCATTTTGATTACACCATAACTGATTCCTTCGCGAATTTCTTCCAAAGTCGATCCAGAACCACCGTGGAATACAAAATCAACTGGATTGTTTCCTGTGTTAAATTTTTCTTGAATAAAATTCTGAGAATTCAACAAAATTTTCGGCGTTAATTTTACATTACCCGGTTTGTATACACCGTGCACATTTCCAAAGGCTGCAGCCACTGTAAATCGAGGTGAAATCTTCATTAATTCTTCGTAGGCGTATGCCACTTCTTCGGGCTGAGTATACAATTTAGAGCTATCGACATCTGTATTATCAACACCATCTTCTTCTCCACCTGTAATTCCCAATTCAATTTCAAGTGTCATATTCAATTTTGCCATGCGTGTAAAGTAGGTTTTGCATAACTCAATATTCTCTTCAATTGGCTCCTCTGAAAAGTCAAGCATATGTGAACTATACAAAGACTTTCCTGTTTCAGTAAAGAACTTTTCACCTGCGTCCAGCAATCCATCAATCCATGGTAGTAAATTCTTAGCACAATGATCGGTATGCAAGATCACAGTCGCTCCATAGAGTTTAGCCATTTCATGTACATGTTTAGCTCCTGAAATGGAACCAGCAATCGCGGCTTTTTCATCTGTGTTGTCCAAACTTTTCCCAGCGAAAAAATGCCCTCCACCATTTGAAAATTGGATAATAACGGGTGAATTTATTTTAGCCGCAGCTTCTAAAACACCATTAACTGTACTTGTACTTGTTACATTAATAGCAGGAAGTGCGAATCCTTTTTCTTTCGCATAACGAAAAATCTCTTGAACTTCATCTCCTGTTGCTACTCCTGGTTTGATATTATGTGCCATTCTACTACGTTCAAATTAAGACAGTAAAGGTAGCAATTTAATTTTTTAGCCATCGTGGTATCAAATAAAAATCAGTACATAACACGCTGTAAATTCACTCCTAAAAACATACTTCTTCTAAAGACAGTATAATCATATCTCCCTAATTAAACTGAATATACTCTTTCCCTATTTCTACAAGTTGAAAAAGTTTCGGCATCAGCAAAGTTATTTGAAAGGATTTATTAAGAAATTATTAATCGCATTATCAACTTAAATTTTAAAAATCAGGCAAACTGCCTATGAACACTGAACAGCGCTTAATGATATGCCAATATTGTGAAAACAGGTCGATGGACATTGATACAGAAATGGTTTGTGGGTTGTCCATAAAAAACCTGACTTTAATTCAGAATGTGAATTTTACAAGCCCAATCAAGATCCCCTGCGAAAAAATATAGGACGTAAAAAAATACACATGAACGTTCTTTCTCAATGGAAAGTTCTACAGTGAGCACGTGGGTTATCATTGGTGTGATACTGCTCATAGTTCGCGCAGCCATGCGTTTAATGAGGGATTAATGCCTTCAGCACTTTCTTCTACTTTTGTGTATAATTAAACGTCAAACCACCCGTGCTAAAATTATGGTTTTCTTAACTTTGTTTACAGCAATTTACCAATGAGTTATTTAGACGAATTAAATCCTAGCCAATTAGCGCCCACAACAAACATCCATGGTCCAACTATGGTGATTGCCGGTGCAGGTTCAGGAAAAACAAGGGTTTTGACCTTTCGCATCGCGCACATGATGGAACAAGGAATTGATCCTTTCAATATTATGGCGCTTACTTTTACCAACAAAGCCGCTCGAGAAATGACGGAGCGTATTGGAAGAATAGTTGGTGCGAGCGAAGCTAAAAACATCACAATGGGTACTTTCCACTCGGTGTTTTCGCGCATACTGCGATACAACGCTGACAAGCTCGGTTATCCTTCCAATTTTACTATTTACGATACGCAAGACTCAAAAAGCGTGCTGAAACAAGTGGCAAAGGATTTAAAACTAGACGAAAAGATATACAAACCTGGGAATTGCCTCAATCGTATTTCTGCAGCTAAGAACAATTTAATTTCTCCAGAGGCATACGCTGAAAATGCTGAGATTAACGCAGAAGACAAAATGGCGCGTAGACCTGAAATGGCGAGAGTCTATAAAGCTTATGCTTCGAGATGCTTTAAGGCTGGAGCAATGGATTTCGATGATCTTTTGTACCAAACAAATGTACTTCTTCGTGACTTTCCAGATGTACTTTCGTACTACCAACAAAAATTCAAATACATTTTGGTGGATGAGTACCAGGATACGAATTTTGCCCAGTATCTTATCGTTAAAAAACTGGCGGCTGTTTATGAAAACATCTGCGTCGTTGGCGATGATGCCCAAAGTATTTACTCTTTCCGTGGGGCAAACATTCAAAACATCTTGAATTTTAAAGTCGATTATCCAGACTATAAATTATACAAGTTGGAACAAAATTACCGTTCTACAAAAAACATTGTCGAAGCAGCAAATAGTGTCATTAAAAGAAATCAAGACCAAATTGAAAAGAAAGTTTGGACCGATAATCATGAAGGGAAAAAGATTAAAGTTGTTCGCACCTTAACAGAAAACGAAGAAGGTAAATTAGTGGTGAACCGAATTTTCGATATCAAACAAGCAGAAGGTTTGATGTATAGTGATTTCGCCATTCTTTATAGAACCAATAAGCAATCTAGAGCATTTGAGGAATCGCTTCGTAAACTAAATATGCCGTATAAAATCTTTGGCGGACTTTCGTTTTACCAACGTCGTGAGATTAAAGATTTGCTCGGATATTTCCGATTAGTCGCCAATCCAAATGATGAGGAAGCGCTGAAAAGGGTCATTAATTATCCGAAGCGAGGAATTGGTAAAACGACTATCGAAAACATCATTATTGTTGCGAATGAACGTGGGGTGAGCATGTGGGACGTTATCAGTAATTTTCACGAATATCCTGTCAACATAAACTCTGGAGCAAAGAACAAAATTTCAGATTTCGTGACCATGATTCGCAGTTTTACGGCACAAATGTCCAAAATGAATGCATATGATTTGGCACAAGAAATATCGCGTTCTTCTGGCATCATCAAAGAGCTTTTCGCAGACAAAGACAAAGGTGTTGAAGAAATAGAAAGGTATCAGAATATTGAGCAATTGTTGTCCGGCATCAAGGAATTCACCATTACGAATGAGGAAAGTGGCAACATTTATTTACCCGATTTCATGATGGATGTTGCTTTGCTTACGGATGCTGACAATACTAAGGATGATGATAAAAATTATGTGACATTGATGACCATCCACTCGAGTAAAGGACTTGAGTTTCCGCATGTGTTTTTGGTGGGAATGGAAGAGAATTTATTTCCTTCTCAAATGGTCCTCAATTCAAGAACGGAATTGGAGGAGGAAAGAAGATTGTTCTACGTTGCCATTACACGAGCTAAGGACACTTGCACCCTGACCTACGCTGCCTCTCGATTTGTTTGGGGAAATCTACAAACGTCTGAATCCAGTCGTTTCATTACTGAAATCGATGAAGTCTACTTAGAAATGGAGAATCCACCCAGAGCTGGTGGACGTTCGTTAAGTAGCGGATTTGATAAACCTTTTACAGGCGGCTTGAATCGTGCCTTATCCGGTTCCTCGTCTACTCCAAGCGCTCCAAAAAATTTCAAACCAGTATCTCGACCTAATGGATCAGGCATCGCGGGTTCTGAAAATTTAGAACTCAAAGTTGGTTATATGGTCAACCACGATCGATTTGGCAAAGGAAAAGTTACCCAAATGGTTGATGAAGGTCAGGATAAAAAAGCGACGATATTTTTTCCACATCACGGTGCGAAGACTGTTTTGTTGCGCTTTGCGAATCTGACTGTGCTCGAAGACTAAATTATTCCTTTTTATAATCGTATTATTCGGCTGTTTTCAGTTGGATTTGCACACTTTGAAAATGAAAATGGTGAAAAGCACGAACTGAAAGCTGGAGATTATGTGCAAATCGAACCGATGGTTAAACATTGGGTTTATGGATTACACATCTCACCATTGTTGTTAGTGAAATAAAAAAATTAAAAAGGATACCCAATACCAAAATGCCATTCCGCCTTAAACGGCTTCGGAATCTTGCCCTCCGTTAGTAATCTGTCGTATGTCGTTTGACCATAAAAACCGACCAATTCATCCACCATAGCATCTCTTGGCTGCCAAATCCATTGCGAGGCTTTTGGCAAACTGACATTGTTTATCGGGATCCCGACATCTACTCTGATGATGAAATAGTCTAAATCTAAACGAAGTCCGACTCCAGCTGAATATGCTATTTCTCTGTACCAATTCTTCGAAAATTGGCTGCCCGGCCGTTTAACATCCTCTTTCACTGTCCAAATATTTCCAGCATCTAAGAAAAATGCACCACGCAATGCCGCGCCCAAATCAAAGCGATATTCTGCTGAACCACTTAATCGAATATCACCTATTTGTGTCAACGTTCGATTGGTATCTAACATGTATTTGTACGAACCTGGACCAAGCGAACGGGCACTCCAACCGCGGTTGTCATTTGATCCACCACCGAAAAAACTGTAATCAAAAGGCAAAGATGTTTCTTTGTTTCCATTCGGTAAACCTCCACCAGCCAATAATCTGAAGTGACCACTCGAACTTTTATTGATGGCTTTTGATATAATTAAATCATTATCTATTCGCAAAAATCGAGAATACGGAACACCGAAAATTTGGTGACGACCATTTACATTAGTATCTTGAGTAGATTGAAAAAGACTCAAGAAATTACCCGCAGCATCAAAGGAGCCGTTATAATAAATATAAGCGTTTTTAATCGCGTCAAAACCGTCTTTGTTGACATTCTTGTATTCAAAAATAAACTTCCAATCTTGCCATATGAGCTGATTTGAATAGGAATTTCTCAGGAACAAATCGTTCTGATTATCAATTTGTTGTTGAAAATCTGGTGAATTATTGATATTCACATATTTTATCTGAGAGACAATAGGCAAACCATATTGAAAAATTTGTGTTTTATCAACATACATTTTCCATAAATAATTTGCTTGAAAAGTCTGACGGTTAAATTCATCTCTTTTTTGGTAATTATACGCAGCAGAAACTACTGTTCGAGGTCTGTGCCGCTTTGAAAGAGCCGTAACTTTTGTTGGAAACAAGCCAGGGACATCAAACACCAAACTGGGTCCAAACTCGAGCGTATTTAGTCTCCGACCAATATTTCCAAGCGTATTATCGCTTACACTAGGGTCAAAAACGTAGGGTTGAGATTCTAAACCTCCATTAAAAGCCAATTTTAACTTCTGAGCACCGCCCATTAAATTGTTATTGACATAATAAACAGAGGCCGTTAAACCAAAGTATCCATTCGAATTGGTTGCCCGAGGCTTAAAACCAAAGCTTTCTTTTTCCCCTGGAACCAAATAATAATGGACATCTATGTTATTTGTTCCCATTACTTCCACAATCTTAGGCTTGATCGTAGCAAATAACCCAAGTTGAAGAAGTCTTGTATACGCCCGATCGATATAGTATTCCTTATACTTTTGTGTTTCTTCTAAATAGTTTTGCGACTCAATAATACCAGGCGATACAAACATTTCTTCGTTGAACAAGAAAGTTGCTAACCTATTTTCGGCTAAACCTGTTTTGTCTTTGTTTAGAATTTGACGGTATTGTAGCGTATCAATAGTATTTAAAAACTGACCTTCCATCAAATTCAAACCTAAACTTTTTACGGTGTCTTTAAAACTTCCACCTTTGAACATGCTGGTATCACAAATATGAAAGTAAACGTTTCGGACGAAGGTAGCTTGAAATGGCACAGTTATTATACTATCCCCATAATTGGGATGATACATGACCCTATCGGTAAAATTAATTCCCAAAATCAAACCTTTGGTTTCCATGTTATTCGTATCGATGCTATAATTTATATTCGATGCGCTGAAACCATAAATAAGATTATCTCTGAAGATTTTGGCTGTAGAACTTCTATAGTCATCCAATAAATCACGATCAAATGGTTTTCCTTTCAGACTTTCTATTCTGCCATCCTCAGGAGAAGAATACGCCATAAAATCCTTATAAATCAATTGATTCTGAACATTGACAACCACTGAATCAATATACAAGCGCTTTCCAGTTGTCAAGAAATATTTGACTTTAACTTTTTTGTTCCTTTTATAAATTACTTTCCCTCGATTACTTCCGTAGTAGTAGCCTTTTATTTTGAGATAATTGGCATGTTGTTCTATCGTTTTGTTGAATGCGGTTGAATCAAAAATTACCGGCGGCTCGCCATACTTGTACTTCAACCATTCGCGAATAAATAATCTTGGATTAATTGAATCTTTCAGTGGAATGATTTTTTTTGTGTACGATTCAGCGTTGTTCTTTCTTGCCTTTTTTATCCGTCGATCATTGATTCGTTCTTGATGGGCTTTACGTTTTTCGTTCTTTTTGTCAATTTGAATATTTTTCTCGATTCGCTTATCAGCAACTCTTGCCGAATCGAATAGATTGTGTGCCCGAAGCTTTAGCTTCAGTTGTATGGTCTTAAAATTGGCCGGTTGACGCATAATTTCAGCTAAATCATCCTTATTCAAATCATCTCCCGAAACCTTGATTACATTTTTCTTCACCAAATATTTTCCATTTGGTACGTGCTTGGTCTGCTGACAAGATGCCAAGCAAAAAACAATAATTGCAAGAATATATGTAGCTTTGAACTTCTTCACTCGGCGATTTAACGTTGAACAAAAATAACAATTTACTCACGTGGAAAAAATTTCCAAAAACAAGATAAAATTCCTTCGCTCCCTTCGCTTGAAAAAGAATCGGGACAAAGAACGCGTTTTCCTTGTAGAAGGTGAGAAAATGGTGCTCGAAGCACTTCAATTATCGCGCCAAATCGTTCGTGAAGTTTATATAGAAAAAGGTCAAAATATTCAAGAAATCGAAAATTTCGATGCTGTTTTTGAATTAACATCGCTTGATGCAAGCAAAATTTCCGGATTTAAAACACCAAACAAGTGTCTTGCCTTACTTGAATATCCCACTGTTGAAATAACGAACAAAGATTTCACATTGGTTTTGGACCAAATTCAAGACCCCGGAAATTTAGGAACTATCATACGACTCGCAGATTGGTTTGGGGTGGATGATATTGTTTGTTCAACTGGAACGACCGACTGCTTCAATCCAAAGGTAATTCAAGCGAGTATGGGTTCCATTCTTCGCACAAAGATTTCCTACTTTGATCTCGAAACCTATTTGAAATCAGAAAAAAGACCTGTTTTTGGAGCGCTTTTGGACGGAGAAAACGTGTATCAATCGAAACTTCCGAAATCGGCGATTTTAATAATGGGTAACGAGGGAAATGGAATTTCACCAGAAATCGAAAAAATGGTGGAACAGAAAATACTCATCCCTAAATTTGGCCATGCAGAATCGCTAAATGTGGCTACAGCAGCTGGAATTTTACTTTCTGAATTCTTCCGAGGCTAGTACGGCATCCACACAATTCATCCCATCTATCGCTGCTGAAATGATTCCTCCGGCGCATCCAGCACCTTCTGCACATGGATAAAGTCCTTGGACATCGGGATGCTGAAACGTAGTCCTGTCTCTTGGGATTTGAATTGGACTCGATGTTCTCGATTCAGGAGCGTGTAAAACTGCGTCATTACTAACAAAACCGCGCATTTTTTTATTAAAATCCAAAAATCCTTTTTTCAATCGTTTACTGATCATTTCTGGAAGAACTTTGTTCAAATCGACACTTGTTATACCAGGTTGATAAGAACTTCTGGGAAATTCTTTCGAAACTTTTCCATCGATAAAATCTTGTAGGCATTGCGCAGGAACTTTTTGCGTCCTGCCAGCCGCTTCCCAACATTTTTGTTCTACCTCTTTTTGAAAATTTAAACAAACCATCGGGTCGTCCGAATTCTCAAAATCTTCAGGAGAAACCGTTACCACAATTCCTGAATTACTATAAGGATTATTTCTTTTCGAAGGCGACCATCCATTTGTTACTACCTCTCCATTTTCTGTGGCACAAGGAGCAATAATTCCTCCCGGACACATGCAGAAAGAGAAAACACCTTTACCATTAACTTGAGACACCAAGGAATAAGAAGCTGGCGACAAGTATTCGTCGCTCTTTCTGCCATGATATTGAAGCCCATCTATAAAATCTTGTCTGTGCTCAACTCTAACACCCAAAGCAAACGGTTTTGCATTGAGTTGTATTTTTTTTGAATGCAACAATTCAAAAATATCTCGCGCTGAATGACCTGTTGCCAAAATCAAGTGCTTTACTTCTACAACTTTTGTTTTATTGATGGTAATGGAACGAATTTTACCCTTTTCTATGGATAAATCAGTCATCTTAGATTCGAAATGAACCTCGCCTCCTGAACTAATTATTTGTTCACGAATTGCCACAATAATTTGCGGTAATTTGTTCGTTCCAATGTGTGGATGAGCATCCACCATGATATCTTGTTCGGCACCAAACTCAACGAAAATGCCCAATGTTTTCTCTACATCACCTCGCTTTTTGCTTCTCGTATATAGCTTCCCGTCTGAATAGGTTCCTGCCCCACCTTCGCCAAAACAATAATTAGAATCATTGTCTACATGGTGATTCTTGTTCAAATTGGCCAAGTCTCTCCTTCTCGCTCGAACATCTTTTCCACGTTCCCAAACGATTGGTTTCCAGCCTAATTCCAGTGCTCGAAGTGCTGCAAATAATCCAGCAGGACCAGACCCAATTATGTGAATTTCTTTAGAGGAGTCCACCTCCTTTGGCTCGAAATAGCTCATCACCGGCCACTCTTCATCTGAAGAAATGTATTCAAAAGTAGCATTGACTTTTATATCTCGTTTTCGAGCGTCGATAGATCTTTTTTTCCAGCGGAATTTAACAGAATCTAAGTCACGGTTCAAACGTGCAGATAGTGTTTTCTTTATCCATTCTGAATCGACGGCCTGTTCGGGAGAGATTTGAATTTGAATGCTTTCGCTCATTATCCTTCAAAAATAAAGGAAACCATCCAAACCCGATTGTACATTAAATCAATTGGTTTAGAGACGCTCGTATTGTCTTGAATAAAGGAATTGATAAATCCTTGCGAATACTTCAATTCTATTCCAAATTTAAAATAGGCGGAGAAAAATTCGAGTCCAAATCCGCCTTGCACGTGAAAATCGTCTCTTTTTATTTTTACAAACGGGCTATTGATATCCTGATTTTTAGACTCTTGCGACTGTAAATCAAGGGAATAACTTGCTCCACCTAGTACATAGGTCGCAAAATTATTGTGTCGCATCGTTCGAAACTGAAACATCAGTGGAAAATCTAAATTGGTGCTGGCTACACGAGTATCTCTTAGAGAATCTTTTCCCGCCACGTTAAAATAGGTGTATTGAATCAATCTTTCCTGAAAGGACAGAGAAGGTAAAAACCGAAGTCGTATGGTGGGCGATCCTAATCGAAATGTAGATACAATACCAAGTTGACCCCCAACTTGCGGGACTGTCGTAACTGATTTTACACCAAACTGGGCAAAGGCGTCCGCATTCTGATAGAGTCCAAAATCGGCCATGTTGGTGCCAAGCATGAAACCAAAATGTGCACGACGTTCATCAAAACGCGAATAATTTTTCGGTTTTAATTTCTGTCCAAAGGCAAGCGAGGATATAAAAAATACTATGACAAAATGCCATTTAATCATGTGTACAAAACGATTGTGCAGTTCTAATATTGCAAATGTCTACTTTCTTCCCGTATAAATGGTTGCTATTCCTCCTGAAACTGTCTGAGCTTCAACATTTTTGTAACCGACTTTTGTCAGAATATCGGTAAAATCCTTCCCTTCTGGAAACGCCGCCACTGATTCAGGTAAGTAAGCGTATGCTTTTTCATCCTTTGAAATATTCTTACCTAAAAAGGGAATAATCCGTTTTGAATAGAAACCAAAAGCTTGTTTTATGGGGAATTTCTTTGGTTTAGAGAATTCAAGTATAATTAGTTTTCCTTCAGGACGAACGACACGAAGCATTTCTGAAAGCCCTTTTTCCAAATCTTCAAAATTTCGAACACCGAAACCTACCGTCAAGGCGTCGAAATAGTTTTCCTCGAAGGGTAAATTTTCGCTATCACCTACTACCAAACGAATAACATCAGTCACTCCTTTTTTCTCTATTTTCTTTTGTCCTACTTTAAGCATACCTTCTGAAATGTCTAGTCCGACTATTTCTTTCGGCTTCAAAGCAAGTGCTGCCAATGCAAAATCGGCCGTTCCTGTTGCGATATCTAAGACGCGCTGTGGTTTAATGTCTTTCAAAAATCGAATTGACTTTTTACGCCAAATCTTATCTATTCCCATGGAAAGAAAATGATTTAAAAAATCATATTTGCCCGAAATATTATTGAACATTTCAGTTACCTCAGCCTTTTTCGACTGATCTTCTTTTCCGTAAGGTTTTACTTCTTTCTTTGTCATTCTGTGCTTATCCCAACATGGTATGTCCAGTTGGATATTTATAATTTCTACTAATTACGCGTTTCCCTATCAAATAGGCTAAAGTGAGTGTTCCTACACGACCAATAAACATGGCTATCACGAGTACAATTTTACCCACGGGACTCAATTCTGGCGTAATTCCCGTAGATAAACCGACCGTACTTGCTGCTGACACGTGCTCAAACACCAAATCCATAAAGTCATATTTGCCAGTTGCCAATAAATCTGCCTCGGAAATCGACATAACAAAAGGGCCAATAATATTTCCAGCTACGAAAAACATCATGATAGCGTATGCTTTTAACACCATTTCGTTGTCGATTGTTCGCTTAAAAAGCTCCGTATTTTTCTTTCCACGAATCGTAGAAGAAACTGAAGCCCAAATTACGGCAAAAGTTGAAGTACGAATACCCCCACCGGCTGATCCAGATGATGCTCCAACGAACATTAAAAAGAGAAAAATAATTAATACTGGTGTGCTCAAGGCTGCAGTATCCACAACATTAAACCCAGCATTTCTGGTAGTCATAGACATGAATAAGGACGATATAAAATCGGAGTAAAATGATTTATGTGTCAGTGTGTTGTTGTATTCAAAAATGAAGAAGATAATCGCCCCAAAGAGCAATAATCCTAAAGTGAAATACAAAGAAATCTTGGTTCCAAACCCAATTGTCTTCCACGGTGTTTTCATTCTTTCACGCAATCTTTTGATTTCGAAAAGATCGAAAACGTAGATCATACCAAACCCTCCAAGAAAGAATAAAATCATGACCACAGTATGCACGTAGGTGTTGTGAAGAACATCCGGGTGCATCATTCCACCTTGTAAGGATGAAAGTCCCGCATTGTTGAAGCCAGAAATACCATGAAAAACAGAATGAAAAATACGCACACTTTCATCGGCAAAAATACCTTTATCACCAAAACCAAGATAGAGCAAAATAATACCTATCACTTCGATAGCTGTCGCCCATAAGACAATTTTGGCCAACATTGAATTGGCTTTTAAGATTGAATCTTTGTTGACGAAATCTTCAATCATGGAGTGGTATTTAATACCCACACCAAATTTAGCTACCACAAGCATTAAGGCACCAAAGGCGATGGTGTTTAGTCCGCCCAATTTCATTAAAATCATCACGACCACTTGTCCTTTTAGGGTCAATTCTTGAGAAATATCGAAGGTTGTCAATCCAGTAACACTAACCGAAGACATGGACGTAAACAAAGCATCGATAAAACCGACACCGTTTACTGACATTTCAGGTAACATTAAGAAACCTGCTCCTATAATAGTCATAAAGGCAATGGAGAAGGTAAACAACCATCCTGGATGCGCTTTTGCCCAAGGTTTGAAGTTTCGTTGCTTTACCAAATTGGTCATCATAAGAATAAAGATGAACAACTGGACAAAAATCATGGAGAAATCCGCAAATCTAGTGAAGCCCATTCTTGTAAAAATAGGTTCGATTAGAAAGGAGCCGGTAATGTTATAATAGACGCCTTCAATAATCAAAAGCCCCAGTGCGCTTGCCTCAAACCAATTGGAGCGTAGGAATTCCGGCACATCGAATTGGTAAACGATTTTCACTAAAAACCGTATAATGTAAAAAGCAAAACTGTATTGGAGTAATTTGAAAGCGAATACACTTTCTTGATCGGTTAAAGGGAATCCGTAATAATAAACGAGTACGCCTATGGAAAAAAGCGACACGAGAACATACAGAATATTGAGTGTCGCAAGAACCTTAGTCTTGGAATTGTATATCGTCAGATTGACCTTCTCGCGAAACTCCCTAATGTTCATTCAACTGATTTTCTACTTCTTCGAGAAGGAGATCTTTTTCGATGGCAATGACACCACTGCTTTCGCAAACCAAACCACCTGCCAAGTTGGCAATATTTGCCATTTGAACAGATGAAAGTCCAGCCGCAAGACAAGCCGTTGCTACTGCTATAACTGTGTCACCCGCTCCACTCACATCGGCAATGTCGCGCAAATGAGCACTCAGATGTTCTCGGTGGATGCCTTCTTTTACATAAACTCCATGTTCGGAAAGAGTGACAAAAGTGATTTTGTTCTTCAATTCAGACTCCAAATCGATAACGGCCTGTTCAAACAAATGAAAATCTTTAAAATCGAAATCACTTTTCATTCCTTCTTTCAATTCTTTCAAATTAGGTTTGAACATGGTCACGTTCTTGAACGATAAAAAGTTCTCTCTTTTCGGATCTACCGTTGTAATAACCTTATTTTCATTGGCTATTTTGACAATTTCAGAAATAACTCTTTCTGTCAAAACACCTTTATTATAATCTTCTAAAATAATTGCGTTGATACCACCTGAAACAGCTTTTCTAACAGCTTCAATAAGTGCATTCTCTTCTTCTGGAGTGATGTTGTTCGTTTGTTCATTGTCAACTCGTAAAAGATGTTGACTGTTGCCAATAACGCGTGTCTTTATGGTAGTAATGCGTTCTTTGCTATAAACAACATTATCATTTTTAATATTTCTTTTTTGAAAAAGATTGGTCAATTTTTCACCTGCTTCGTCTTGACCAACTACTGAGATAATTTCTGCTTGAATTCCAAGGGAAACAAGGTTTAACGCCACATTTGCAGAACCCCCTAAACGATCCTCGCGCTTCGATAAATTGATTATAGGAACGGGTGCTTCAGGACTGATTCTTGAAACTTTCCCCCAAATATAGGCATCCACCATAACATCGCCTACAACGGCAATTTTAAGGGAATTGAACTTCTGAAAAGCTTCTGCAACAGTCATTTATTTCAATTTGGCCAAGGCCGCTTTAATTCTATTTAAGGCTTCCGTTAATATATGTTCTGATGTAGCATACGAAAAGCGAATGCAATTGTTATCTCCAAAGGCTTCGCCTGTAACAACTGCTACCAAAGCTTCCTCCAAAAGATACATACACAGATCCGTTGCGTCGTTTATTTTAAAATTTCCAGCAGATTTTCCAAAGAACGAGCTGATGTCTGGAAAAACATAAAACGCTCCTTTTGGTAAATTCGTTTTTACACCTGGTATTTCATTCAAGATTCTTAGGACCAAATCGCGGCGGTTTTTAAATGCCTTAACCATGTCGGTTAATACTTCCGGATCTGCTTCTAAAGCTGCAATTGCCGCTCGCTGTGTAATGCTGCATGTTGCCGATGTAAATTGACCTTGTACTTTATCACAAGCTTTAGCAATATGTTTTGAAGCACCGATATATCCCAATCTCCAACCTGTCATGGCCCAAGCCTTGGAAACACCATTTACCGTTACCACTTGGTCAAAAACCTCCGGGAACTGAGCTAAACTTTCGTGCTTTCCTTCAAAACGGATATGCTCATAAATCTCATCACAAATAACCACCATTTGTGGATACTTTGCGATCACTTTTGCCAACCCCGCTAATTCTTCTTTGTTATATACCGACCCAGTGGGATTGCAAGGCGAAGAGAAAATCATCAACTTCGTTTTAGGCGTTATCGCAGCTTCTAATTGAGCTGGCGAAATTTTAAAATCACTTTCAATATCAGCTGAAACAATCACCGGAACTCCTTCGATAACTTTCACCATTTCAATATAGGAAACCCAAAATGGTGCGGGAATAATTACTTCATCACCATTATTTACTATCGTCATCACAACATTAATGATTGATTGCTTCGCGCCTGTTGAAACAACAATATTTTCTTTCTGATAATTTAACCCATTGTCACGTTGAAATTTCTTAGCAATTGCCTCACGCAAATCTTCGTATCCTGAAACAGGTGTGTATTTCGAATAATTATTCTTAATGGCCTGAATAGCGGCAGTATTAATGAAATCGGGTGTGTAAAAGTCGGGTTCACCAAGTGATAAAGAAATCACATCCTTACCCTCACTTTTTAATTCTCTACTCTTTTTTGACATTGCAATCGTTGCCGATTCCTCCATGGCCAAAACTCTATCCGCTAATTGAATCATTTAAATAAGCTTTTAACTACATGCAAAACTAATCATTCACATAGTATTTGAAAGGTAAATCAAGAATTTTTATCCTATACAAATGTTTGAAAAATGACAAAGCTAATGCATGATGGAAGTAGAAAAAAAATTAATTTAGCAGTTAAGCGCAAGCTAGTATATGAAAGAAAAAAAGTTTATTGATATTCGACAGCTTATTGCAAGTAAAAATCCAAGATTACTCAAGTGGTTGCCTGGATTTGTAATTGGCTACCTAAAACGTATTTTGCATCAAAAGGATATTAACCAATTTATGGCGGATCATCCCGACGCGCACGATAGTCAATTTTGCGATGATGTAATGGCTTATTTGAATATCAAAGTAGTTATCAAAGGTCTAGAAAACCTACCAAAAGAAGGTAAACTCGTATTGGCGATGAATCATCCACTTGGTGGGATGGATGCCATTGCTTTGGTGTCGGCACTGCGAAAAATACGCACCGATTTAAAGTTTATCGTAAACGATTTGTTACTCAATCTCAACCGAATGAATGGTTTATTTCTGGGAGTTGATAAACATGGAAAGAACAACCAAAGCAAACGCGAACAAATTTCAGAGCTTTTTGCTAGCGATTTCTTAGTGTGCATTTTCCCCGCTGGATTAGTCAGTAGGAAAATAAACGGACAGATACGAGATTTTGAATGGAAAAAAACATTTGTGACTTTGTCGAAAGAAAATGATCGTTTAATCGTTCCTATGCACATAGATGGACATTTGAGCAACTTCTTTTATCGTTTAGCAAATTTTCGAACCAAAATCGGAATAAAGACGAATATTGAAATGCTTTATTTATCCAATGAATTGTTTAAATTAAGGGACTCTTCCATCCTTATGACGATTGGCAAACCTATTTCCATGAGTGATTTACCTGATACAAACGATAGACAACAAGCCGAATTTGTAAAACAAAGGCTTTACGAATTGGAGAAAAAATAAAATGGACGAACAAAAAATTATTGATCCTATAGATCGAGCGATACTGAAAAAGGAATTGAATGCTGATCGATTTTTGCGCACCACCCGAAAAGGTGAAAACGAAATCTATTGCGTAAACATTCACAATTCGCCGAATGTAACTCAAGAAATTGGACGCTTGCGTGAAGCTACTTTTCGCCATGCGGGCGGAGGAACGGGAAAATCCGTGGATCTCGACGATTTTGACACCGATGAAATTTGCTATGACCAATTGATCGTTTGGTCACCAGAAGATGAAGAAATTGTAGGCGGATATCGTTTTATAGAGTGCGCCGACGCTTTGAAAGACTTACCTGAACAAATACATCTTTCTACGGCACATTATTTCCGTTTTTCTGAGAAATTTATAAAAGATTATCTTCCACATACCATTGAATTAGGACGTTCATGGGTGCAACCCAATTTTCAACCTTCGGTCAATCCGCGGAAAGGACTTTTTGCTTTGGACAATATTTGGGACGGACTTGGAGCGATTGTAAATACACGAAGTCATCTGAAGTATTTCTTTGGAAAAGTGACCATGTATCCTACTTATAATCAAGAATGTCGTAATATCCTATTGTATTTCATGCATTTGTTTTTCCCAGATAAAGAGGAATTAATACGACCTTATCAACCACTTTTGATCGCACATGCTCAAATGAGTTACACGCAATTGTTTTCCGGTGAAGATTTTAAAGAGGACTTTAAAATTTTGAATAGTTATCTCAGAGAACGAGGCGAATTTGTTCCACCACTCGTGAATATATACATGAATCTTTCTCCGACGATGAAAACATTCGGAACTGCCGTAAATCCAGATTTTGGAAATGTTGAGGAAACTGGAATATTGGTGACTTTTGACGATATTTACGATGAAAAGAAAGAAAGACATGTCAATTACTAAGTTTTTATTCATTTTTTCCATTGTTTTGGGAATTCAGGTTCAAGCACAAGATTCTTATCAAGTTGCCTTTTTGAAATACAATGGCGGTGGTGATTATTATGCCAACCCGACTTCATTGCCCAACTTGGTTAACTTTTGTAATTCAAATTTGGGGACGAAAATTTCGAAGAGTGTACCTTATGTAGATGTTGCCTCGGCAGATTTGTTCCTCTACCCTTTTGTACACATGACGGGGCACGGAAATGTCGTTTTCTCTCAAGCTGAAGCGGACAACCTCCGAACATACTTGTACTCCGGTGGATTTCTGCACATTGACGACAATTACGGAATGGATGAATTCATTCGTGTTGAAATTAAGAAGCTTTTCCCGAACAAGGAATTGATTGAATTACCGCCTAATCATCCTATTTTTCATCAGAAATACGATTTTAATGGCTTGCCTAAAATTCACGAGCACGACGATAAACGAGCACAAGCTTTTGCTATTATTGAAAATGGACGTGTAATTTGTTTGTATACCTATGAAACCGATTTAGGCGACGGTTGGGAAGACGCAGCTGTACACAATGATTCTCCTTTAAAGAGAGCTCAGGCCTTGCAAATGGGGGCAAATATTCTGATGTATACTTTCATGAAATAAGATTGGTTTCTTATTGAACAACAAAATAAGCGTTTTCAGATCCAATGCGAATCCATCATTTCCATCCGCATTGAAACCTACAAACATTAAACTACCTGCTATAACTTGTGATTTAGCTTCTTGACCACTCCAAAAATGAAAGAAAAGAACAATAAGAATTTAACAGAAAGCGCAGAGAAATTTCATAAAACTATATTGGGACTAACAAGTTATGACCTTTTTCACAACTCTACGAAAAAAATAACAAAAAAAACGAGTCCTTCCAAAAATTATCAGAACGACTCGTTTTCAGTGTTTTAACTGGGAATCCTAGGCGAAATCTAAAGCGATATTGTTTTCATCCATGATCTTACGCATGTTGATGAGTGCATATCGCATACGACCAAGTGCAGTGTTGATGGAAATTTCTTTCGCCTCAGCGATATCTTTGAAACTCATGTCTTGAAACAAGCGCATGATTAATATCTCTTTTTGAGCTGCAGGAAGATGGTCGATTAATTCAACCGCTTGCTTTTCCATTTCCGCTTTTGTGATAACCTCTTCAATATTTGAATCTTCCAACTTCAAGGTATGAAATATGTTGTAATCATCTGACTTGGACGAACTCTCTGAAATCAATTTGATTTTCTTGTTGCGGCGGAAATGATCGATGACCATGTTTTGCGCGATACGCAATGCCCAAGGCAGAAACTTACCTTCCTCGTTGTAGTTCCCCAACTTCATCGTATTGATGATTTTGATAAACACCTCTTGGAAAATATCTTCAGCCAAAGCTGGATTTTTAATTTTCAAATAGATAGAACGGTAAACACGATCTTTATGCCGAAGCATAAGCGTTTCGAATGCTTTTTCACTACCGTTAATATATTGAGATACTAAAACGCTGTCATGTTGTTCTTTCAAAGACATAGTACACATTTTTAACTTGTTAATAACCAATGATTTAAATCAAGTGTAAAAATGTATCTATACGCGTTTTGTTTTTTGTTTGAATTGCTAATGTATGACAATGGTTCGAAACTGCCAAATAAAATTTAAATTTAAATTCTTTATGATTTGCTGAAACTCCCTATTAAAAGGCGAATCCAAGCTTTACACCAAGTGTCAACCAAGGACGAAGTCTTTTTGAATCGACGATGGCAAATTCTGTTTGACCTGTGATTGGGTTGTACACGTCTGTATATTGACTGTATTTATTTGCTGCAATACCCACTCCACCAAAATAATCGATGAAAATTTTATCGTCAAAGAAGTATACGTACCCAACGGATATTCTAAAGTTTGCACGTGATTTTGATTCTTCTATAGGCGCACTAAAAGGTGACCCTCCAAATTCGGAATGATAATATCTGTATTTGAATTCTGGTGCAAAATAAAACTCATCAGATGCAGCATACGGATAATATCTAAATCCTAAACCGAAACTATAGCCCAACAATGAAGTTTTATTATCATCGACAAAGAAACCTTCATCTTCAAAAAGTACAGACCCCATATAATCATCGATGGTCATTCCCAATCCAATCTCTGCAGAAATGTTTTTTCCAAGTCCTCTTTCATAATATAAGCTGATATCTCCCGTAAATGGCTCCAACAAGCTTAATTTCACTAAGTTTTCAGCCGTATTCTCTACTTCCGTTTTTTCGGATTGATTAAAAACAACAACTTTTGGTTCGTCCTGTGAATAAGCTACTTGACAAACACTAATAAGCAAGGTGAAGAGAAAGATTATTTTTATCATGGATGGCAAATGGTAATTAGATGATAAATGTATTAAATTCACGCAAATATAAATATTTTAACTAATTGAACTTATTAATTATGAAATTGAAAAAAATCTTACCCATTTTTGCCGTCGTTGCTTGTTCTTTAGCGAACGCACAAGAGGTTACCGTCGTTAATGGCACCCCTTTTGAGATGAACAAACGTGGCGAAAGCATCCAACGCGTTTTAAATACAGATAGAAATGATTTTAGCTTTCTTACTTTAAGAGGAAGAAAAAATTTCCGTGTGGTGTCTTTGGATGAAAAATTGAAAATGGATGTTTCGAAAGAGCTTGAACTTCCTTCAATTGGTAAAAAAGAAGTGAAATATTTAGACGCAGGTCAAATCGGTGAAACAACTTACTTCTTTTCTCAATATTTCGATAGAAAGGCAGACCAAGTCACTTTATATGCATCTGATTTAGATATTAAAAAAGGAAAATTCAACGAGCATTATGAAGCAATGGTTGTTAAAGACAAAAACTTCGGAATGTTCTCTCGTCCTTTTCAAGTTATCAGAAGTTTGGATTCAACGAAAATCATGTTTATCTGCACGTATCCTGCAAAAAGCAAAGAGAATGCAAGAATCGCAGTCAAAGTAACTGACAATAGCTTGAATGAGTTATGGAAAAATGACATCATTTTTGATCAAGAAAATAGAGATTTCACGGTCTTAGACTATTTGATTGATTCCAAAGGAAATCTACACATGTCTGTTTCGAACCGCCTTGAAAACAAAGAGAAAAAAGCAAAACAATCGAAAGGAAGATATTATGTATCCATATACTCATACTATCCAGATGAAGAGAAATTAAAGGAATATGAAATTGGATTTAAAGATGAAATCATTCTTACAGCTCACCTTGAATTGAACGTTGTAAATGAAATAATTTGCACCGGATTCTACGCTGAAGGTAAATTTTTTGATGCTGGAATGAAAGGATTCTATTTCTTAAGAATCGACCCTACAACGCAAAAGGTTACTAGTTCAAATATTTCTCCTTTCGATAAAAAATTCTTGGGAAAATTGATGAACGAAAGACGTGCAGAAAAAGGCAAAGGTATTAGCGGTTACGTTGTGCGAAACACGTATGCGCGTGCAGATGGCGGAATGACTGTAGTTGCTGAGTATTATTTATACCAAGAAGTTAAAGATCAAGACGGAAACGTGGTAAAACAGATTTGGACCTATGGAAATGTATTGGTATTCTTCCTTGATGCCGAAGGGAAAATGAAGACATACTCAATTCTAAAGAAAAACCAAATATGTTCTACAAAAGGAACTATAGGGTCTCTAATGGCACTTGCTGGCGCAACAACTACACCTGGAGCGCATGAACTACCTTATTATGGTATCGGAACGATGATGAAGGACGATAAGTTATATTTGATTTATAATGAAAATCCAAAAAATGAATTGCGTTTGAAAGAAGATAAGAAACCAAAATCTGTTCGTGAGAATTCTTCTGAAACAGTGTTGGTGATTTTCGAAGATGATGGTTCTATTGAATCAAATGTATTGTTCAAATCGAAAGACAAAAAATCTGGATACAAGATGCCAGTTATGCCGAGATACGCCTTCAAATATTCTGAAAACGGATTGCTTGTTATTGGTAAGAGAGGCAAACAAGCAAGAATTGTTGACATTCAACTGGGAGATGATAAAAAGACTTCTAAAAAGAAAAAGAAAAAATAGTTTAGCATTTTAAACTGTGAAAAGGTGGCTTGATCTCAAGTCACCTTTTTTTGTAATCTTTTTGAAGCTATACCTTCATTTTTTTCTCAACCCTATTTTTTATACTACCTTTAAATTCTCTAAAAATTGACCTCCCGAAATGGAAAAATGTATTGAAGTTAAAGGTGCCAGAGTTCATAACCTAAAAAGTCTAGATGTAAAAATTCCACATGGTAAAATCACCGTGGTTACCGGACTTTCAGGTTCTGGAAAATCTTCCTTGGCTTTCGATACGCTATACGCCGAAGGACAAAGACGCTTTATAGAAAGTCTTTCCGCTTACGTGCGCCAATTTTTAGGGAAATTAGATAAACCTGAAACAGATTACATCAAAGGTATCGCTCCAGCTATTGCCATTGAACAAAAAGTAATTACAAGCAATCCGAGATCGACAGTAGGAACAACGACTGAGATATACGATTATATGAAAACCCTTTTCGCGAGAGTGGGGAAAACCATCGATCCTGAATCGGGTGAAGAGGTGAAAAAACACAATGTGCAGGATGTTCTGAATCTTTTGAAAGAACAAAAGCCGGACGAAAAAGCGATGATCCTCGCTCCTATTCTAGGATTTGAAAAGTATGGTATAGAGCGACAATTGAAATTGCTTTTCGATCAAGGTTACGCCCGACTGTATTTGAAAGGTGAAACAATTAGCCTGGAGGAGGTTCAAAAAAATTCACCGAAGAATATTTCTGAATCCCTTTTGCTGATTGATAGAATTGTCTGTCGTTTCGATACAGAAGAAGAGGAGTCGCGAATTGCTGACTCCATTCAATTGGCATTTGGCGAAGGAAGTGGTGAATGCACAATATTCTTCCCTAAACTAGATAAAACGTACAGCTATTCCAATAAATTCGAATTGTACGGTAAAGTTTTTCAGGAACCCAACGAACATTTTTTCACGTTCAATAATCCGCATGGAGCGTGCAGATCATGCGAAGGATTTGGACAAGTAATCGGAATTGATGAAAACCTGGTCATTCCAGATCGATCAAAAAGTGTTTACGACGGTGCAATTGCTTGTTGGAAAGGCGATTCCATGGGCGAATATTTGAACCAACTCGTGATGAGTGCCAAGAAATTCGACTTTCCCATTCATCGACCGATTGACGATTTGACAGAAAAAGAAGTTCAATTGTTGTGGGACGGAAATGAGTATTTTGATGGCCTCCACAAATTCTTCAAATTCCTAGAATCGCAAACATATAAGATTCAATACCGTGTTATGCTTTCTCGCTACCGAGGAAAAACGGCGTGTAAGGAATGCCAAGGTTCTCGTCTTCGAGGTGATGCCAACTATGTGAAAATAGAGGGTAAATCGATTACCGATATCGTCCTGTTGCCAATAGAAGATGCCCTAGTTTTCTTTGAAGGATTGAATTTAATAAATCAAGATGCGCAGGTTGCCAAAAGAATTCTTCCTGAAATCGTAAGCCGTATGCAATTTCTGTGTGAAGTTGGGTTGGGTTATTTAACGCTGAATCGTTCTGCCAATTCATTGTCTGGCGGAGAATCGCAACGGATCAACTTAGCGACTTCTTTGGGAAGCAATTTGGTTGGTTCGATGTACATACTCGATGAACCCTCCATTGGTTTGCACCCAAGAGACACAGCACGATTGGTCAAAGTTTTGAAAAATCTTCGTGATTTGGGCAATACCGTAATCATTGTTGAACACGAAGAAGACATCATGAAAGCGGCAGATGAGATTTTGGATATTGGCCCCGGCGCAGGTCGATACGGTGGCGAACTCGTTTTTCAAGGAGATCACATGGCTTTATTGAAAGCTAAAAACAGTTTAACAGCAGACTATTTACTTGAAAAAGAAAAAATTGAAGTCCCAAAAAAACGTCGTGTACAAAAAAACAAAATTGAAATATACGGAGCTCGGAAGAACAACTTGAAAAACATTGATGTCAATATTCCGCTCAATAATTTGGTTTGTGTGACAGGTGTGAGTGGATCAGGAAAATCTACTTTAATTCGCGACATCCTCTATCCTGGTGTTCGTGGTCATTTAGGAATTGTATCAAGCAATCCGAATGGTGCATACAAATCGATAAGTGGAGAATTGAGTCAGATAAAAACAGTTGAATTCGTGGACCAGAATCCAATTGGAAAATCGTCGCGAAGCAATCCAGCAACCTATGTGAAGGCTTTCGATGATATCCGAGATTTATTTTCGCGTGTTCCTTTGGCTAAAAATAGAGGTTACAAACCCGGCTTTTTCTCCTTTAACGTCGATGGTGGTCGTTGTGAAATGTGCGAAGGTGAAGGCGAAATTACAGTTGGAATGCAATTCATGGCCGATGTTCATTTGCCCTGCGAAATCTGCGAAGGTACAAGATACAAACAAGAGACCTTGGAAGTGGAACTGATGGACATCAACATCGCGCAATTACTCGCCATGGACATCGACGAAGCTGTTGAATTCTTCAAAAAAGGTGCTGGAAAAACAGAACAAAAAATTGTCGAAAAACTACAACCTCTTTTAGACGTAGGACTTGGATATTTGCAACTCGGACAATCTTCTAGCACACTTTCGGGTGGTGAGGCGCAACGGGTTAAATTGGCTTCTTTCCTCGCAAAAGGCTCCAATGCTGACACTACGCTTTTCATATTCGACGAACCGACAACAGGTTTACATTTTCATGACGTAAAAAAATTGGTAATCGCTTTTAATGCTTTGATTGACAACGGACATTCAGTTGTGGTCATTGAACACAATATGGACGTTATCAAATGCGCCGATTACATAATAGATTTAGGCCCTGATGGAGGAAATAAAGGTGGAAACTTGGTGTTAACTGGTTCTCCAGAAGATATAGTGAGAGAGAAGCTCGGTTTTACAGGTGTTTATTTAAAGGAGAAACTTTAAAATGAATGATTTAATTAATTATGCTGTAAAAAGAACCATATGATAAAATCCTTAAGCCTTCTCTTTTCTGCTATATTTGTTTTACAGGATCTGAAGCAAATTCAAGACAACTTCACCATAGCATTAAAAGGATATTTTGGATATTCCAAGCAAAGTCACATGCATACTATGTATTTAAAAACCAAGTTAGATTCTAACAACATCAACGTCATGCCTTTTGCTTCACAGAGTCTTTTATCATTCCTAGAACTGTTGCCACGATTAAGTGGTTGTAGATTATTTGAAGGAAAATCCCAAAGATTCTCGAATTCATAGTGGTACTTTAAAGATGTCAGCAGAAAAAAGTGTAAATAAAATAATAATTTCGGAATCGAAAGTGGTACGAAATTAGTACTGCAACAAAAAAGAAAATGGGTGGCGTACTAATTATTAGTAATTTACTTTCAACTAAAGACAAAAAAATCATGGATAGAAAAAATTTCTTACTCACCTCTTCCCTAGCCGCTTTCTCATTGACAACATGCGGATCCGTCGTTAAATCAGAAACGGGAGAAATTAAAGGCGACTGTGAAACAACCAATGATATTCTTGGACCATTTTATCGTGAGAATGTGCCTATTCGCTCAAATATTATCGTTGAAGGAGTGCGCGGTGCGCAAATTTTACTTCACGGAAAAATCTTCGGATCCGATTGTACCACTCCTCTTCCAAATGCATTAGTCGAAATTTGGCATTGCAATGCGGATGGAGAATACGATAATGACTCTGATGAGTATAGACATCGTGCCAGTTGGAAAACAGATGCGAACGGCGAATATTCTTTTCAAACGATTCTTCCAGGGAAATACCTGAACGGAAAATTATTTCGCCCTTCTCACATTCATTATCGAGTTACGGCTAGCAATCACAAGGAATTGATTTCTCAAATTTATTTCAAAGGTGATCCGCATATCACGAAAGATCCTTGGGCATCACAAGAAAAAGCACAGCATAGAATTTTGGAAATTGCTCCTATTGACACAAAAGGGAATTTGCAATTGAAATTTGATATATTTTTAGCGGATAAATAGCAAGACATGGATAGAAAGCAACACTGGGAAACCGTTTACGAAACGAAAAACCCAGACCAAGTGAGTTGGACGCAAAAACGACCTTCTACATCGTTGGATTTCATTTCATCGTTTGGTGCCGATAAAACAGCGAATATTATTGATATCGGTGGTGGCGACAGCAATTTAGTTGATCACTTATTAGATGATGGATATCAGAACATTACGGTTCTTGATATTTCAGCAAAAGCTATCGAAAAAGCTCAAAATAGATTGGGTGCTCGGGCAGATCAAGTGAATTGGATTGTGAGTGATGTGGTTGATTTTAAACCAACAGATAATTTTGACATTTGGCACGATAGAGCTGCTTTTCATTTTTTAACGAGTCCATCTGATATTTCGAAATATGCTTCAATTATGGCAGAAAATGCAGCAAAAAATGTAATTATTGCCACTTTTTCTGAAAATGGACCCCTAAAATGCTCTGGTTTGGAAATTTCACAATATTCAGAAAAATCAATTCTACAGCATTTATCGGCTCAATTTGACTTAATCGATTTCAAAACAGAGGATCATACAACACCATTTGATACAACACAAAACTTCTTGTATTGTAGCTTCAAAAGAAAATAAGAATATGAAAAAGTGCTTATTACTTGTTTTACTACATCCTTAGAATCAACTTCAAGTTGAATCTCCTCGCGGTGAGATTGTTCGGAACGGCATAATACAAACCGTTCACATCCTGAATCCATTGTTTAGATAGTACATTGTTGATACCGAGCAAATTGAACACCTCAAAGGAAAGTATGGCGTCATTAAAATTCTTGGTGAAGAAATTTTCCTTGGTCGATAGTTTATTTCGCTTCTTGTACAAGAAATCATATGAAAAACCAATGTCTGTTCGGAAATACGATTTCAAACGCAAGGTGTCTTTGTAGCGATCTCTGTCTGGCGGACCATAAGGCAATGCTGAACCAAATTGCAATCCCAATTGAACAGTAAAACTTTCAAACTTCGGCATCTGATCCTGAATCAAAGCCCCGAAAGTGAAGAATTGTTCCGTCGGTCTAGGCACATATCCAGGATAGGTGACTGTGCTGTCGACTATGCTATCGTTGAAAGTATACCCGAAAATAATTTTCTCATTGTCCGAATTGAAATACTCTGTGAATTGGTCGTTTAGAATATCCTCTTTGGTTGACATTAATCCGAATTTAAAATACGATTCAATGCCTTTTACAAATTGCCCATTCATGTTGAAATCCAAACCATAAGCATAGGCAACGGCATTGTTCTCAGCAAAATAACGCGTTCTTACATTGTCTATTTCATACGGATTTACGTCCCACAAATATTTGTAGTAAACATCTACTCCAATTTTAAACGGTGATTCTCTCTCCCAAATATTCACGTAAATATCCGTTCCAGCTACTGCGTGAAAAGACTTTTGCGATTTAACATTCAAATTCAATTCACCTTCAAATGTTCTGAATTCACGATAAAATGGCGGTTGATAGTACAAACCCGTTGCCAAACGCATACGAACATCTCTTCTGGTTAATTCACCTTTCGAACGCATATAAACTCGAGGAAAATAAGTTAATGAGGCGCGTGGTGTCACATAAAACTCCTGATTGATATCAGTATAACCGCCTCTCAAACCAACATTCAAAGCCAATCGAGAAGCAGACTCCCTAACGGTGTCCTGATAATTAATTTTCGTTTTGTTACCCAAAGTATCTTTGAATTTTGACTGGGTATTGACGATATAGTTCTTTTCGTTTCTTGTCCAAATGGAGTTCAATTGCAGAAAAGAAGTGGCCCTAAACGTTTTCAGTTGTAGCTTTCCTTTAATTGTTTCAAAGAGTTCCGCTTCATTCGGATTCGTTTGCGGTTTGCTATACCCAGCCGAATCGATCAAACGCCATTCGCTTAGCACATCGTCAAATTGATCACGTTGGACGTTTACACCCCATTTGAATTGAGATCTGAAAAATCGATTTTCTTCTTCGTCTCTAAACCCGCTTTTTAATTCGTAATCTCCATTGTGGTATACATTGATTATCGTCGCATCCAATTTGTTGCGGGCATGATTTAAAAATCCACCAATTCCAACGTTGGCGATAGAATCACCAAATTCTTCTTTCCCCGGATCTGTTTCTAATTCATTGATGAAATATTCACCCAAAATATCGAAATACTCGCGCTCTACACTTCGAAATACGGTTGCATAAAAATCAAGATTGGTTTTGTCATTCGGTTTATACTTCAAGGAAGTTCCTCCCATTCCGGTCAAAAACTTGGTTTGTTCTTGTCCTTCATAATAGATCAGGAAGGAATATGCTTCATTCACAGTGCCAAAATCGGTTCGTTGTGTTTGTGGTGCGAAACGATAATCGTTGGAGGAATAATGTCCAAGAACAGACCAATTCAACTTTTCATTGATGGCAAAATTGGTGACGAATTGGGCATCGGCAAAAACAGGATTGTACGCCCCTTTTGCGGGAAGCGAGTTCAATAAATATCCATTTGCTCTGTATCGCGCACCCACTAAATAACTAAAACGCGGTCCGATCGCTTGTTCAACATGCGCTTCCACACCCAAAAGTGATGCGGTTGCAGATGCTCTAAATTTGATTGGTTTTCTGTATTTGATATCAAGAACTGAACTCAGTTTGTCGCCGTAACCAGCATCGAAACCACCAGCCGAGAATGCGATTTCTTCAACAAGTGCTGTATTGACGAAGCTCATTCCCTCTTGTTGACCGGAGCGGGTAAGGAAAGGTCGATAAATTAAAAATCCATTGACATAAACGAGATTTTCATCATAATTTCCGCCGCGTACGTTATAATTGGATGTCAATTCATTATTGGAAACAGCGGCAGTTGTGTAGACTAAGAATTTCTCTACACCTCCCATTGGTATTTTTTGAAGATCGCCAAACGGTTTGGTTGGCAACTCAAAAGGGTCGAATCTTTTTTGTGTTACTTCTACGCTGTCTTGCTCTTGAAATTGCAACACCACTTTTCCAATTTGCCTTGAAGTTTCTCCTTTCGCAATAACAAGATTTACCTCTTTAGATGATCCTATTTGATCGAAAATAAGCGTTACTGTATCACCTTGGGAGACTATCAACTTGAATTCACCCGACGGATTCGTTCGAGTGGAAGTAGGATTCGCGTTTTTACATTTGACCAAAATAAAGTCAAGTGATTTGTTGGCTTTGTTCACTACAATCCCTGTCACCTCACACGTCTGGGCAAAGCCAAAAACAGTCAAGAATAGAGTCAGGAAAGAAAGCCAAAATCTCATATAACAATTGCTGAACGCTAAATAAATGGAATTATTGAATGAATCATACTAGAAATAAAAAACGGTAAAATCTTTTTCAAAGGGGTCAAGCGCTTCTTTCATTTTCAATAAATGTTCTTGCACTTTTCCATCCGAACAGAAATTAAAGAAGTTGGCACTTCGCTCTTGTAATCCGCCGTTCGGGAAAAGTCTATCTTTAATTTGGTCCATCTGTTTCAATGATTTTTCGAATTTACTCTTTTCCGCTCGAAGTAATTTCTGTTCTAGACTTTCTATTTGCTTTGATAATCGCGTCATTTCAGCTTCCAAAAATCCTTTCATATTTGGGTCGACTCTGTTAACAACTGATGTCACAGCTTCAATCAGTCCGTCTTTCTTTTTGCGAAGTTCAGTAAAATCCAACTCTTCTGTATTTTCAAGAACATATTGTTTCTTTAAAGCATCGACATCTTCAAAAAGCTGTTCTGTCGTCCATCCTATTGTTTCCAATTTTCCATTTGTCGCATGATCGATAATCATCATCGAATTACGGACTTGTATCAATGGATAAGGAATTTCATACCATTCAAAAACACCTTTTAATTGCAACCAGTACGCCATTTCTCCTCCACCTCCGACATAGCAGAGATTCGGTAATATGCATTCTTGATAAACGGGACGAAGGATTACGTTGGGTGAGAATTGCTCTGGCTGAGTTTCTAATTTCTCCGTCAATTCTTCCGCAGTGAATTCACCAATTCCTTCGGCAAAAAATGCGTTTCCTTTTTGTTGAATTCTTGCTCGTTTTTGCTCGTCCAACAGAAAAATATTGATTTCTCGAGCGTGGGCTTGTGCGGAAAATCCTGCTGTTTCTAGCTGGCTATTCGTCTTTTGCACCCCTTTGTGCGCTAATTGTTCCAAGATTTCTCGTTTAACTATTGGTGCAAATAATTTCTTCAATTCTTTTTGATCGCCGTCCAAGGCCAAAACACCCATTTCTCCAAAGATAGCGTTGACCAACTTGAAAGTTGCTTCAGCTAAATTGCTACCCTCATAGGCGTCGATGCAGTTCATCACCTCGCTATCTGGATGATTGCTGAATAATTCACATAGCTCTGATCTAAATTCTTCCCAATTCTCCATTTTGAATCGACCTACAGCTCCAGATTGCTCAGTAGCCCATTGTCTTTTCTGATTGAATAAATTCGCTTGATTGATTTCTTCAAAATCGTGGTCTTCTGTCGCCATCCAAAAAACAGGCACAAAATTAGAATTTGGATATTTCTCAGTTAATCGTTCAGTCAGATTGACTACATGAAGAATCTTAATAATAAAGTACAAAGGTCCTGTAAACAAAGATAATTGATGACCAGTAGTAACCGTAAAGGTGTTATCCAAAGCTAAATTCTCTAGATTCTTCTTTTGTTTTCCACTGCTCATCGATAGTGAATAGTTGTCATTTAAAACGGATGTTATTACCGTTCTATTCTCTTTCGGGAAACTGGCCTTTTTTATTTCTATCTGTTCCGCAAAGGCTTCTTCCGAAATCGGAAAACCTAAAAAGTCCTTCAATTCGTTTTGACTATAAACTAATTTGTTCGCTAGTTCAGAAAACAAACCCGTTTTATCTCTTGAAATTTTATCAATTCTCATTGCCACAAAAATAAGGTCTTCGGGCAAAGTGACACTTTCAAAATCACTTTTCTTTTGGAATGCTTAAAATTAGCTACTTTTGTGCTCCATAAAAAATAAAAATATGCACGCAATAATTAAGACCGCAAAAGGAGAAATGAAAGTAGAATTCTACGAAAAAGATGCTCCAAACACAGTCGCTAACTTTGTAAAGTTGGCAAAAGACGGATATTACAACGGATTGACTTTTCACAGAGTTTTACCTGATTTTGTAATTCAAGGTGGTTGTCCAAACTCAAAAGCAGACGCTAAAGGTATGCCAGGAACGGGTGGACCAGGTTATTCTATCGATTGCGAAACGAGCGGAGAAAATCAATACCATGACAGAGGAGTTTTATCGATGGCACATGCTGGCAAAAACACAGGTGGATCTCAATTTTTCGTTTGTCACTCACGAAACAATACCTCACACTTAGACGGTGTTCACACTTGTTTTGGTAAAGTTACAGAAGGTGTTGACGTAGTGGATGATATCCGTCAAGATGATGGAATTGAATCAATAACAATTGTTGATTAAAATAGAATTACCGATTACTCCAATTTTCGGTTTTTTCTTTGAGAAAAAAAATATACTTTTGCACCGTTAAAATAGCTCATATGTTAGAAAACCTTTCTGCGGAAAAAATTAAAGAAGAATTCAAGTCAAACAAGACTGCACGTCTAGTCACTTATATGGTAGGTGGATTGATTGTGTTGATTTTAGGTTTCTTCTTATACCGAATTTTTATCTCTGGTCCTAAGAACGAAAAATCAATGGAAGCCGGTTACGTTGGTTGGAACTATGCAGGAATGGATTCTACTGACATGGCAATTGACGAACTTCGTGGAACAGTCAAAAAATATGACGGTTACGTGGGTGGTGAAAATGCACAATACATCTTGGGAAGACAATACATGTCTAAAGGTGAATTCAAAAAAGCATTGAAAGAATTAGAAGGTGTTGATGTTGAAGATACATATGTTCGTGTTGACGCAATTGGTCTTCAAGGAGATTGCTATAGCGAAATGAAAAAGTATCCGGACGCAGTTGAGTTATACATAGAAGCTTCTGAAGCAACTGAAAATGATTACTCTACTCCACGTTGGTTGTTCAAAGCTGCCTTAGTGACTGAGTTAAAATTGAATGATCCGCAGAAAGCTGCAGAAATGTATCAAAAAATCAAAGACAACTATCTTCAATTCGCGAACACTAAAACGATTGATAAATACATCAATAGAGCGAAGTATAAAAAAGTAAAATAAATATGGCAACAGCAAATCGCAATTTGTCAGATTACAATAAGGATTTTGTTCCAAACGGTGCCGATTATAAAGTCGGCATTGTTGTTTCTGAATGGAACGAAAACGTCACCTTCAATTTATTGGAAGGTGTGAAAAAAGCTCTTTTGGACAATGGCGTTCTCTTGGAGAATATTCATATACACTTTGTTCCGGGTGCTTTCGAGTTACCGTTGGGGACTAAATTAGTATTGGATGCAATGTTCATGGATGGTGTCATTGCGATTGGTTGTGTAATACAAGGCGAAACGAAACATTTCGATTATGTATGCGAGGCGGCGACAAATGGCCTTGCCCAATTGACCTTACAATATGACAAGCCAGTTTCATTCTGTTTATTGACCGACAACAACTTGCAACAATCATTAGATCGTTCTGGTGGAAAACACGGCAATAAAGGAACAGAATGTGCGATAGCGTGTATGAAAATGATAGACTTGAAACGCTCCCTCTTTTAAAACTAATTTCTAATGACATTAATTAAATCAATATCTGGCATTCGTGGAACGATAGGCGGAACGGTCAACAATGGCCTTACTCCAGTTGATGCCGTGAAATTTGCTGCAGCATACGGAACATGGTTGCAATCTGCTCACCCAGGGAAGAAATTGAAAGTCGTTATTGGTCGTGATGCGCGTATTTCGGGACAAATGATTTCGAATCTAGTTGTATCCACCTTATCTGGTTTAGGAATCGGTGTGGTTGATTTAGGTCTTTCCACTACGCCAACGGTCGAAATTGCGGTTCCAATGGAAAATGCACAAGGTGGAATTATCCTAACGGCTAGTCACAATCCGAAACAATGGAATGCACTTAAATTATTGAACCATGAAGGAGAATTTATTTCTGGTGCTGATGGCGAAATGGTATTAGACATCGCTGAACGTGAAGCTTTTGACTTTGCAGAAGTAGACGATTTGGGAACAATTACAGAAAACGATACGTATTTACAAAAACATATTGATGCTGTTTTGGCTTTGCCTTTGGTTGACAAAAAAGCAATTGCAGACGCTAATTTTCACGTCGTAGTTGATGCCGTAAATTCAACTGGTGGAATTTTTGTTCCTGCTTTATTGAAAGCACTTGGAGTTACTCAAATTACAGAAATGTATTGCGATCCTACGGGTGAATTTCCGCATAATCCAGAGCCTTTACCCGAGCATTTGACTGATCTTTCTTCAAAAATTGTTGAAAGTAAAGCAGATATTGGAATCACAGTGGATCCAGATGTTGACCGTTTGGCATTAGTTTGTGAAGATGGCAGCATGTTTGGCGAAGAATATACTTTGGTTGCATGTGCAGATTACGTTTTAACGCATACTCCTGGAGCAACCGTTTCTAATTTATCTTCCACACGAGCATTGCGCGACGTGACGGAAAGTCGAGGTTTATTGTACACTGCTTCTGCCGTTGGTGAAGTGAATGTTGTAGCCGCAATGAAAGCTACAAACGCCGTAATTGGTGGAGAAGGAAATGGAGGAATCATCTATCCTGAATCGCATTATGGTCGTGATTCCTTGGTTGGAATTGCATTGTTCCTTTCTTTATTGGCACACAAAAAAATGACGGTTTCTCAATTGAGAGATAGCTATCCGAAGTACACGATATCGAAGAACAAGATACAATTGACGCCAGAAATCGATGTGGATAAAGTACTTGTTGACTTGGCAGCGAAATACGAAAACGAAGAAGTAGATACAACGGACGGTGTGAAAATTTACATCGACAAAGAATGGGTACACTTGCGAAAAAGCAATACCGAACCTATTATTCGTATATACGCCGAAAGCAAAACAGCCGACACCGCCAATGCTCTAGCGGAAAGAATCATAAACGAAATAAAAGCAATCATTTAAAACCTCCGCGATCTCTGCGTAAAACTCTGCGCTTCTCTGCGGTTAAAACCCAATGGATAAATTCAAATCTCTATATCGTTTTATTTCTGGCAAGCATCAGACCGTTCATTTAGACTATAAAGTCGATGCCAAACCGCGATTTCCAAAATCAGGTCATCCACAACTGAAAACGATTATTGATGCAAATAGAGCGGAATATTCGGCGACTTTGACTTCTTTCCTAGATTTTAAAGACCATATTCAATCCATTAAAAAAGGGTCTGAGGAAAAAGATGAAAACCTTCCTACTTGGAACAACGAATTTCTGCCAGGTTTGGATATCGTCGGGATTTATGGAATGATTGCCACAAAAAAACCGAAAAAGTATATCGAAATTGGTTCTGGGAATTCTACAAAAGTGGCAAGAAAAGCAATATCGGATAACCAATTGGAAACTCAGATTATTTCTATTGATCCCTATCCAAGAGCGAATATTGACCATTTATCGGACAAGGTAATTCGTGAACCATTCGAAAACTTAAAGGATATTCAATTCATTATTGACGAATTGAATGAGAACGATATTCTTTTCATAGATAATTCACATCGCGTTTTTCCAAATTCGGATGCGATGATTTGTTTCTTGGAACTTCTTCCACAATTGAAAAAAAGCGTTATTGTTCATATTCACGACATCTATTTGCCTTACGATTACCCGCAGTTTATGTGCGATCGATTTTACAACGAGCAGTATATGTTAGCAGCATTTGTATTGGCGAATCCTGAGAAATACAAAACGATTCTACCCAACTTCTTTATTAGTGAAGATAAAGAACTGAGTGAAACAATAGCTCCAATGTGGGACCACGCCAATTTGAAAGAAGTTGAAAAGCACGGTGGATCATATTGGTTGCAAATAGATTAGTTGGCCAGTGTGGTTAGCTGGAACGCTGATGACACGGATGATGCTAATTTTCACAGATTATTTTTATTGAGTTACCCCTGTTTTATCTGCGTAATTCTGCACGTTCCGTTAAATCTGTGTTCAATTTTTACCAAAAAAAAGCGAAACCCTTTCGAGCCTCGCTTCTGTGCAGTACGTGGTGATTAGTTTCTCTTATGGTAAATTACTTAATGCGGTTGCCAATTGTGCTGGGGTCATTTGCGTTAAAGATGGCAAAACTTCAATGTGATTGTTCGTAATAGTAGCTGAAACAACGGACACATGAGCATTGCCACCAATCATCGCTATTGCAACGAAATGAACTGGCATTCCAATTGGAATAGTATAATTAAGAGCTGTCGTGAAGTTTCCTCCAGAAAACCCGTAGAAATTCGTTATCGAACTCAAGCCATCAAATGAAAGAAACAAAAGCATATTGCTATTATTGAATCCTGATGGAGGAGTTGCTTGAACTATCGTTTGCGGTCCTGGATTATTGTAGAAATAATCACAATTTATCCAGTTCATAGAATCTGACCAAAAAGTATAATTAGACCCTTGACCAAAAAACTGAGCTGAATCGACTTGGTTCCATACCAATGTGTCTGGTGTTCTTCCTCCTTCACCGTAAAACAAAGTCATATTCGGATCAATTGTCGTTGTTGGCACATTTGCCTGATACGTTGCACCTGGCGCCAATTTCAAATATTGTGTTCCTTGTCTAGCCGTTAAGCGCATTTCTCCACCTGAAATCAAAGGTTTCAAAGAATTATCCCATTGACGTCCCAACGTTGCAGCGTTCATCAGAATCATGTCTTTCTTGCTGAAGATTTCAATCAATTCTATCGTTATATTTCCAGTTACAGCAGTACCTGATTGGGTTACGAAAGAATTCGCATTGAAGGTTACCGATGTACCTTGTGTGCCAGTAATCGTTCCTCCAGCGTCTTCATCCATTGTGAAGGTTTGTTTCGCATTCTCTAAATTATCCGCAAGGAAGTTCTTCAAATCTTGTAAACTCGCAGGAGTAGGCATTGGATTCGGAAGTTCATACGTTTCTTCTACCGTTTCTTTTTTCTTACATGCTGAACAGGCCATCGCTCCAATCAGTGCAAATAAACCTAGCTTAATTTTAAAATTCATAGTTGTTTTTTTAGTGTTACCTAAAGGAATTACCAAGAAAAATCTAAAGATTTTCAACTGCTAGAGTATTCCCATTTATACAAAATTAAAGAAAATAATCAACTACGTTTGTAACGGGCTGTAGGTAATTTTCAGCGTTCTAGTTTATTTCTTCTCCAACATCCTTTTCGTTGTATAAGAAACTATCAAAAGCACAATAGCCATTATCGCTCCCGTAGGATTCGTTATTTCTGGATCTGTTGAATCTCCGTATACATGAGAACTCATCGCAAGACAAAACTCAAATGTAAACCCGGCGTATGCCCATTCGGTCAATTTTGGCCATTTACGAACCAAAAGAAATACCGTTCCCGCTATTTTTGCGAATACGATGTGATAAAACAACCATTCCGGGAAACCTACTTTCCCAAGTGTATCTTATACATATGCTGGATCTGACATATACATGCTGACTGACATGACCATCATTGAAGCGATAAGTCCAGTAAATATCCAATGAACTATTTTCATTGTTTTTGTATTCATACTTCTATTTTAAGCGGGCTTATGTTTTGGATTGGCGTAAGAATTCACTTCATCTGCGGTAATTTCTTTATCGCACAAAATGATTAATCTTTCAATTATATTGCGTAATTCTCTTATGTTTCCAGACCAATCGACAGCTTTTAAAGCATCTACTGCGCCTTCAGAAAATGATTTTCTTGGAATACCGTGCTCAGCACAGATAATCGTTAAGAAATGATCAGCCAACAAAGGAATATCATCCCTTCTATCGTTCAATGCAGGAACATGAATCAAGATGACTGCCAATCGATGAAACAAATCTTCACGGAAGTTTCCTTCGGCAATTTCTTTTCGTAAGTCTTTGTTGGTCGCAGCGATAACACGTGCATCGACTTTGATATCTTTCTCACCACCTACTCTTTGTATTACGTTTTCTTGCAAAGCACGTAGTACCTTTGCCTGAGCACTTGCCGACATATCACCAATCTCATCTAAGAAAATCGTACCTCCATTCGCCAATTCAAACTTTCCTTTCTTTTGTTTGATTGCTGATGTAAAGGCGCCTTTTTCGTGCCCAAACAACTCACTTTCAATCAATTCAGACGGAATAGCTGCACAGTTTACTTCAATAAATGGATTTGATTTTCGACCACTATTGTCGTGTAAGGAGCGAGCAACTAGTTCCTTTCCCGTACCGTTTTCACCGGTTACAAGCACACGAGCATCCGATGGAGCCACTTTTTCAATCATTTCCTTTATCTGATTGATTTCGTCTGTTTCACCTATGATGCTGCTTCCTTTGAAACGTTTAACTGTTTTCTTTAGGACTTCTTTTTCTTCAACAATTTTTGTTCGGTCACCTGCATTTCTAACGGTTACCAAGATTCTATTCAAGTCCAAGGGTTTCTCAATGAAATCGAAAGCGCCTTTTTTAATAGCTTGCACAGCTGTGTCGATATTTCCGTGGCCACTAATCATGATGACAGGTGAATCAATTTTTTCTTTTTGAAATGCTTCGAGCAGTTCCATTCCGTCCATCAAAGGCATTTTAATATCACAGAAAATAATGTCATACAATTCAGCTCTCGCTTTTTCTAGGCCTTCTTTTCCGTTTTCAGCTTCATCTACTTCAAACTCTTCGAATTCAAGAATCTCTTTTAATGCTCTGCGAATACTTTTTTCGTCGTCGATGATAAGAATTTTACTCATGTGTTTTTATTTGAATACCAAAGATAGTATTTAGAATAATTAAACCGCGGAGAGTCGCAGGGAGTTTCTCAGAGATCGCAATATGTGGCATACAATGGTGATGAAAATGATGTTTCAATAAGGAATGTGAGAAATAGTTGTGTTGTGATTGCAAGCCATGACTTGAGAATCTCCGTGAACTCAACGAAACTCTCTGCGTCTCATTGCGGTAACATCGTTATGGTTAATCGCTATGTATCGCTCCTTCTTTTAATGAATATGGCGAGATGAGGATCTTCGTAGTTTTTAATTTTTCCATTAACCACATCGTCTTCACCGCGGTTATAGGTGTCATAAGCTTTTGAATGGGAAGAATAAATTGGTTTTTTTCTCTTTGCTCGAGCGTACTTCGAACAGTTTGCTCCAAAACCTCTTTGAAAATTTGTATTTCCAAAGAATAGATTTTTGCTTCTTTCGGAAATTTTTTCAGATATATCAATTCCCAAAAGGTCTCAAAACTGCCAGATGAACCTATCATGAGCGGCTCATCACGATGATTTAAAAATCCTTCACTGTGTGTTTGGAGATAATTTCTAATTCTCTGAATATCCTCTAATGTCAAAGGGTCACTTAGTTGAAACTTCTGATAAATACGAGAAACCCCAAAATTTAAGCTAGCAACGTCATGCACCATTGCATTATCCGCAAAAATGATTTCAGTACTTCCACCACCTATGTCGATAATAACTCCTTTTTCCTTGAAATCATGCAATTGATGAACACCGTGATAAATCAATTCTGCCTCTTTGAAACCTGATATTATTTGAACTTCTAATTGGAACTTGTCTCTAATTCTACTTACAAATTCATCTGTATTTTCCGCATCACGCAGCGCCGAAGTGCCAAAAGCATGAATGGTTTCAACCGCTAACTCTTTCGTTTTTTCTAAAAAAAGACCAATCGCATCTGTACCGCGCAAAATGGATTCTTCGGTGAGACGTTTATTATTTATCCCGCCCATACCGATAGCAACGCCAATTTTATCAGCGAACACGACATCAATTTGGTTTCCAATCACATCTGCAACGAGCAAATTGAAGGTATTTGTCCCAAGATCGATGATGGCCTTTCTCATCTAATTATTTCTTGTCCACTTAAAAAAGTGACGCAACTTTAATCGATGTCCGAATTGTAAAATTCCATTTTTATAGATTCTTCCTGCCAAATAGAAAAACAGAACACAAGAAAGAATTAGAATTAAGCCGACTAACCACAAGGTATGCGCTTCGCCCGGTGCAAATCCTAGAGCAAATTTTACGAGTACCACGGATGGTGCTGTAAAAGGCAAATAATAAAGCCAGGTTGTCAAGGGTGCATCTGGGTTGATCATGGCGTAATAACCTGCGTAAACACCAAAACAGAGCAACAAAACCAGTGGAATGACAAATTGCTGCCCATCGCTTTCGGAGCCTACCGAAGCGCCAACTGCGGAGAAAATCGCTGAGTAGAATAAGTATCCGCCAATCAGACAAAGAGCAAACACAAAAAGCATTGGACCAAACTGAATACGCTCAAAAACGAGATCAACGAACTCGTTGTATTCGTAGGCTCCAGTATTACCCATCAAATCCGTATCGTTTGCTGCTTGACTGATCACATTTCCTGCACTATCGATATTTTGTGCTATATAATCAGGGAACAAGGTAGATTTCATCAAGCTCAAACCGATGGCTATAACCACAATCCAGATGGAACATTGTACAATAGCAGAAAGTCCGACACCGATTATCTTCCCCAACATCAGTTGAGTAGGCTTGACGGAAGCTAAAATAACTTCGACAATTCGATTACTCTTTTCCCTAGAAATGGAGCGCAATAGAGTCATGGCAAATAGCGCAATAAAGATGAAAATTAAGGCTCCGAAGAACATCCCAACCCATGCTCGTTTGTCCGCTGATTTATCTTCAGGATCGTAAACACTTCTGAAACTGAGTAGAATCGGCTGTTTTATCTTTCTAAAATCGAGTAAGGTTAAATCTGTGAAGCGATCAACTAACACTTCCTCCAAACGTCTTTCAATCTGATACTGCACTGTTTTTTCCAAGGCTTTCGAAGGAATTTGTCGGTAGAATACAAAACCTACTTTATTTCCCAAGACTTTTTCGTTGATTTCCACCATGGCATCAAACTCTTGGTATACTTTGGCATTGGCGAATTCTTCCGTTTCAATGTAATTATCAGCAAATGAATAAGTAACATTTGGATCTACCCGAGCGGCAATTTTGTTCTCCATTATTCCAGCCGGATCTGCAATCAAAACGTTCCATTTCTTAGCCGTTTTTCCACCATAAGCGAAAAGAATATACATAATGGTAAGGACAACTAAGGGGCCCAAAATCGAGAACAGAATAAATGCTCTTGACCCAACTCGTTCGCGCCATTCGCGCCTCGCTATTATCCACGTATTTCTCATTGTTCCACCGGATTTCGAGCGGCTGCTATGCTGCTAATGAATACTTCTTGCATGCCCGGAAGTTTCTCAAATATGGCTTCTATTTTCACTTGACCAATCATTACACCCATCAATTCGTCGATGGTGTTGTCGCCCATCATTTTTAAATCTACTTCGTAACGATTGTTTCCAAATTCTCTGGTATCGACAATTTCAAATCCGGTCCAAAGTGCATTCACAAAACCAAACATTATTCCCTCAAAACGTACGGTAAACATTCCGTCTTTGTTCTTTTCGCGTAGCTCTTTGACTTGACCTTCCAAAATCGATTTTCCTTGGTGGAGTAACATCGCTCTATCGCAGATTTCTTCTACACTATTCATGTTGTGAGTCGAGAGTAAAATGGTTCTATTCTGTGCTTTTAGACTTTGGATTTCCTTTTTTATTAGTTCGACATTTATTGGGTCAAAACCGCTGAATGGCTCATCTAGAATGATCAATTTAGGTTCATGAAGCACAGTAAAAATAAACTGAATCTTTTGTGCCATTCCCTTCGATAATTCTTCAATTCGTTTTTTTCGCCAGTCGGAAATTTCGAAACGGTCCAACCAATATTCTAAAGCATTCCTCGCTTCTTTGGTGTTCATGCCACGTAATTTAACTAGAAATATGCCGTGCTCTTGAACCGTCATTCCACGATACAAACCTCGTTCTTCAGGCAAGTACCCGATAGATTTAAGATGCTCTCGTCTAAAAAGATCGTTGTTGAATTTTATGTGTCCGCTGTTGGGCTCGATAATCTGATTGACAATGCGAATCAAAGTAGATTTTCCAGCGCCATTGGGTCCCAATAGTCCAAAAATCTCTCCTTCAACCAATTTCATGGAAACTTGATTCAAGGCCAGAGCTTGACCGTAGGATTTTGTCAGGTTTGTGATTTCGAGCATGTAAAGGATTCGTTTTGTTACTCAAAGATAACATTGAACGAAAAAGAAACAAGGACTGTTGATTTTTTCTTTCCTGAAATTAATACTAATACGGATTTAAAGTACTTGTGTATTCTGCTTTAATCACTTCCGGCGAAACTCCTTTTTTAAATGAGCGAATCGCTTTTAAGTTGGCACGCATAACTTTGAAGTATGAATTGGTGGAATATTTGCGCGTAGAAACAATTTAGCACCATCCATAATTTCGTAATCCGTCAACTTTAAGGCCCTCGTCATGAAATCATATTCTTCCATAATCACGTATTTTTTATCGAAGCCATTCAACTTCTCGAAAAGGTCCTTTCTGACAAACATGGTTTGGTCTCCACCTCTACACCACAATTTCTTAAATCGGGTAAAAAAGCTATTTACAGCCAAAAAAGGATTCATTTTGTCGAATTTTTGACGAAAAAACGCTAATTCCACACCTTTATCATTCATTTTCGTGATTTCCGATATGAAATTCTTTGGTGGAATTACATCAGCATGAACGAAAAATAAATTGTCAGTTGACGCCTTTTCGGCTCCTAAATTCATCTGAGTTGCACGACATCTTTTATCTGATTCGATTAATTGAACACCACAAGACAAGGCAATTTCAACAGAGTCGTCGGTACTTTTACCGTCAACTACAATAATTTCTAGCTTCTTCCCAGTACCGTGAGCGCACAAAAACTCAATGAGCTCTTGTAAAAGTATTGCTTCATTAACAACAGGAATGATTACGCTGATTT
>OCVQ010000333.1_pt1 | contig 43520 bp, 38 predicted proteins | sample 1539061 | NCBI WGS metagenome assembly OCVQ01 (sample SAMEA3355526, study PRJEB22509) | marine metagenome | biome: marine; feature: river plume; material: water | place: USA | collected 2010-08-08 | depth 0.5 m | reverse complement strand
CTCTATTCTTGTTACCTTCTTCGATAACTTCAGCCTCAACTGATTCGTTAGACTTGTTTTTCTTAGCAAGAGCTGCAAGAGCTTTACCAACTAGAGCAGTGTACATCTGTGCAACTTGAGCAAGTGATTTACCTCTTGTTTGACCAACAGTCTTATCACCAAGGACTAGACTACCGCCGTCAAAGTAGATTGAGTATGGGTAATCGAAATCACCAGGCGCCTTATCAATACCAGCAGCTTTAGCCATTTGAATACCAAGGGATCTTAGGATATAGTAACCCTCTTGATCACCGTAGCCGGCTCTCTCACCCCATTTTTCATTACCATATTTCTTTACTATAGAAGCAGCAACTTCAGGACTAAGGTCTATGCCCATAGCTTCTTTAATAGTCTCAACTGATTCGTTAGTCTTTTCGAATTTGAAATTACCAACTAATTCAGACATGAAATCCTGTAGTTTGTCTTCAGTTACGTCAGCAATAGTAGCCGCTTCGTATTTTTTAAGAAGCTCAGCAAATGCAGTGGCAGAAGTTGCTCTTTTTACATTTGTTTCTTCAAGTGTAGCTTTCTCTTTTAGCTGTTTTTTAACGTCTGAGAAAGACTTAAATGATTGAATACGTTCCATTTTTTGCGTGGTTGTGTATTTTTATATTATTGTATCTTATGGTTATATATCCCCTTCAAAAGATACCTTTTTGATTTCGTAGCTGAACTTCTCCTGTCTGTAAATCTTTTGTCTAGCTAAACCATGTTTGTATAAGTAATTTTGGTGGCCATCAAAACAAATATCATCAACAAAATCAATGATATTTACAGAATCTTTTGACTCGTGCTGTCTAAGACCACGGCCAATAGACTGTCTAATAATAACCTCAGACTTAAATGATTCTGTAAAGAAGATGTTGTGGATTTTCTTAATAGAGATACCAGTTGAGAATGTACCATAAGAGGCCACGATAACTACTTCGTCGCCAGCTTCCATTTTCTTCTTGTATTCTTCTCTAATATCCTTATCAGTACTACCATCAACATAGTAAACCTTTTTGTCGCTCTTTCTTCTCAATAACTCATATAGTTTTTTACCATGTTCGATTCGATGGAAAAGAACTAGTGAGTTTTTAGGAACCTTTGAAACAACATTAACAATAAAATTAAGTCTACCTGGTGATTGAATAATATAGTTTTGTTCTAACTGGAAAACATCTTTGTTCTCATATCTGTTTGTCGAGAGTTCCATGAATGCTTTTCTGGCAGTCTCAGGTGCATAGTTCATTTCAATGATCTTAACTTTACACCCTGCAATGTGGCCTTCTTGTTGTAGGAAAGAAGCCTTAACCTCCGTGATTAAAGGCCCAGTATATGCCATGATAGTTAACCTATCTAATGTATTATCTTTAGGAATGGTTCCAGACAGGCCATATCTATATGTTGCCTTATCACATTTCTGTAGGATAGTCTTAATCGATGTTGACTTAGCCTTGTGTGTTTCGTCTACAATAACACAATCAAATTGATCAAAGAAGTCTTTACCTTTTTTTACAAGTGATTGGTAAGTTCCGATAACAACATTTCTACTGTCCTTGATCTTTTGACCAGAGTAGACTTGTTGTACCATCATCTGTACTCTGTTCTCATAGTTGTATTCAGCAAAGTCCTCAGTGGCTTGTACAACCAATGAAACGTTTGGAACAACAAACAATATCTTTTTAGCGCTCTCCTTCTCTAGCATGTATGCAATAGTAAGGAATGAGATCATGGTCTTACCTGCTGAAGTTGCAAGCTCGGACAATGATCTTCTAAACTTTAAGATATTAAATGCTGCTTCAAGCTGATAGTCTCTAGGTGTTAACTCACTACGCTCAAAGAACTCAAGAGACCAGGCTTCAAAGCCTTCGGCTGTAATATTCTTGTCAAAGAGTCTAGTTATACCGTTGATCTTTAACTCGTATTTGTACTGCTTACAGATCTTTGTAATTTCTTGCCATAGACCAGAAGGGATCCACTTGTTATCTTTAATATAAGACACATAGCCATCCCACACACCTCTTTTGACCAGTGGGTTAAACCTCCAGCCTTCGATGCGTCTTGTTAACGAAATATTCAACTGTTCTAGTTCTAGCTCTGTAGCAGCATCGATTCTTAAGAACTGGTTGTCTTCTGTAAGCGTTAGCTCCACCATTAGTTGAGCATTTTTATTCTCGCTGTATTACAGCCCATTTAGCTGTAGTTTGTTGCGAACGGCCCAGCTCATGTTGTCTAGAGTCTTAACCGATTCTTTGTAAAAGTCCATCTGTGTTTCTAACAAAGATAGGATCATGCTGTCATCTGACATATCTGCTTTAAGGAATGATTCCTTCTGCTTGTCAGTAAGTTTGTAGTCGTATTCGTAATATTTAATAAAGGATTCTTTGTAGACCTTTGAGATCTTACGCTCTTGTTGCTTTATCTTAATATTAAGCTGAGCAATTTGTTCGATGATAATCTGGCGGTATGATGGAATAGTCACCATAGCCTCGTTAAGGTCATCAATATTTTTAAACGCTTTTGCCAGTTCCCTGATCTTAGCGGTCCATTCTTGACGTTGGTTGCCTAAGTACTGGTCAATCTCAACAATCTTATTCTTTTCTGACATTTGGTTACGTTTAAAATAGAGATCCTTTATCCTTGCCCTGCTTAATCCATTTATGTGCCGTCAACTTCTTCTTCATCTTAGGAGTTCCAGGATTAAACACAGGTCCAGTATAGGATATCTTTGATTGTTGAAAATCTATCAACATCTTTAGATTCCTACGGCCTTCGTGATCATCATGAAACTGATCTAACTCCTGATCCATCCAACTAAAGTCTATCATAGGTATAAAGCATCTAAATGTGAACTAGTAAAATACTCACCGATCTTCTTATGTGCATCACTCTTAAGCTCAAAACACTTTTTAATCAAATCGTTTAGATCCTTTATATCGTCATTGTATATATTCAACTTTGTATCCTTCAAGAACTTTGACCACATAAAGACAGCCTTTCCTTTACGGAGCTTCTCTAGCATCTTCTTCTTTCCGGTTTCATCATTGTCAAACATATACCTGATTGTTGGTACTTCATCAAGCTCTGTTGTTGATCTACCGGCAGTAGCCAGGGCGATAGAGTTAAACATGAACTTAGCGTCAAGAGGACCTTCAAAGACCGTAACTGGTCTCATCATATCCACTTGCATAATACCAAACAGTGTTGATATTTTGTTGACAGCAATCAAGTCATCGCCTTCTAATGGAAACTCACGTCCCATCTCTTCATAAAGCTTGGCTAGATCGTATGTCAAGTATTTTGTCCTGGCGTTCTTTCCCATTTGTCTGCTCTGACAACTTAGGATTTTACCGTCAGGTGTTTTATTTAATATCCAAAGCTTCTTGCGTTGGGCTGAATACAAGAATTCATCGGCTCTATTGTGTAGTAATCTACCTCTTAGATAGAACCACGCAAAATCACCAACGCTTATATTATCTGCTTTGAAATGTCTTTTGAAATCACTAACCTCAATGGCTAGCTCAACTGCAGTGTTGTATACACTATGTTGTAGTGTACTAATCTCTTTAACATTAACCTTCTTGTCTTTAATATACTCGATTACATGAATAGAATCGTCACCGGATCCAAAGCGCTTGCCGTGGTCCCTAAAGAAAGAAGTTAGATCAGAGTGGTGGTTGCAGTTATAACAATGATATTGGAGAGTGTCCCAGAAGATGTTACCTCTTTTCTTGAGAAGATCCGTTGTAGAATCCCCACAATAGGGACATGCCAGGTTCAAACGACCTGACATCTCCTTTATCATTTGCTTTGGAGGAGCAGAGTGGTTTTCAACAACCACCTGCTTCACCAAAACTCTAATTGTGTTCTTTAAATCCTCTGAAAGATTAGAGATCGAGGTCATTCAAGAATGATTCTAGATCGTCATCTGCATCAACTTTAGTCGCAGTAGAAGAAGGACCGTTAAAGTCGAATGCTTCCTGTGTTGAAGCTGGACTGATAGTCGAGCTTGAAGTTGCAGTACTCTTAGATTCAGAAGCTGCAGGGCGTGAAGTCACAGCACCTACTGCCATACCTGGATTTGAAATGTATTGTCCAAGTACTGAGTTTACGAAGTCACGGGTCTGATCGTCCCACTGACGGTATTCGTAAGGCTCAAGCTTTGGAGCGTTATCAAGTTCAGCCTTGATTACAGTCATCGCATCTTTAGTGCGCTCAACAGGAGCACCTTCGATAACGATAGCAGACTTGCTAGCTGAGAACTTAGACTTATCGTAGTTATTGTATTCACCCTGGCGTGTGATGATCAACTCAAAGTTCTTACCTTCGAAAAGGTCAAATACTTGAGTAGATTCGCCGAATGAAGGCTTCAACTCCTCATCGATCTTTTCTTTGATCTTGTAGCCATACTTGAATACCATGTATTGACCTTCCAAGTCTGGACGTTGTGGGTCCTTAATGATCTTGATAAGTGAGTAGAACTGTTCACGACGCTTCAACTTCTCTGACATCTTGCGGTCGACTGCTGAGTCTGACTTGCGAAGACGGAAGAATGCGTCTTGAATTGGGCACTTCTCGCCGACTGAAGCGGGAGAGTCTACCAAGCGACCATTGCCTGCAGGGTCAGTCATCCAGTGGACATACTTGCGAACCAATGATTTGCGTGGGTTTTCTGGGTTTGGTACAAAGCGAATCAATGCTTTATAGGTACCGTCCTTACCGTCATCTGCGGTAGGCTTGTAGATGATATCTTCTTTGTTTGAAGATGCCGTTTCGTGAGTGTCAACGTCTGCAACACTCAGGTTGAAAATGTCAAAATCTGCCATAATCCTTTAAGTTACTTTTAAATTGTTTAAACCTGTTAATCTCTCTTTACTTCAAAGATGCTTTAACTCCTATTATACAAACATCCCGAAGAATGTTTCAGAAAACTTTTAACTCTTAATAATCTCTGTCGTGCTACCATCCGGGGATTGCCACTTGGATTCTCCCATTTGTACATAACCTGTCTTAGCTAGGAAGGCATTGGCTTCCTCTTTATTAATGCGATCACATGCGACCATATCTTCCAAAGTGGCATGCAGTCTAAGAAACTGTCCAGAGCTAATTGTTTTCATATACTATATATCACGAAACATTTAGTTTGTTTCATAATCTTGTAATAATATAATATATTTTAGGCTAAATGAAACAATGCCCCAAAACGAGCATACAAGAATTGGGTTTCAGTTCCAGGGGTAAGATTACATCGATTGGGCTAACCTTAAAAGGTAGTAAGCATCTACAAGGTCATCAACCGGTTTAGGTAACTTCTTAAATTCAAAGGACTCGATGGTCTTGCAAAATTTCCAAAAGGGAGAGGACTGAAAGGAGTCATCTATTAAGAAGTGTTCCCACATCCCTTCTTTCTTCATATTGCCTTTTCCAACAAACTTCTTAATGGATGTAGGGGCAATAACATCTAGTTGTTCGATCTCAAATCGGTCAAACATAAAGCTTTTAAGGATCGAGCTGGCTGAAGCCAAGTCAAGGAGGGAGTTTGTTCCAAATCTAGATGTCCCGTAGGAAGCACCTTCAAAAAAGATTCTGTAGGGCTGAGATGTGTCCGTGTGTTCTTCTATGAGGTTGCAAATTTCTTCCGCGATGTATCGGTGTCTTAAAACCCGGCTCATCTCTTGCCTATCAATGTTAGGCTCTTCTTGGAATACTAGATGTACATCACCTAGTTCTGTCATTTGAGACTGTAGGGCCTGTTGGGCCTTTGTACCTGTGGTTGGTTTTAAGAATGCAATGAAATATGGATTTCCATCCTTTAAGATGCAAATACCTGGAGAGTTAATTGAAAAGTCGATTGCTACGATATTCATCTTAGATATTCTTACCAAGAGAAGCGCCTAGAGCAGCACCTACAAGTCTTGAAGTTAATAGATCATAGAAAATACCTTTTTCAACACCTAGTGCCTTGGCAACAATCTTACCAACTGACTTACCTAGTGCGAAACCTGTTAGACCGCCTAGGATAGAACCTAGAAGACCCTCATTAGTTAGTTCTTCGTTGAATCTATCGAAATCGTAAGAACCATCTTCATTTTTAAATTCCTCAAAGAACTGCTCGATTGCAGTATCAACCTTAGCCTCAAGCTCAGGAGTCCACTCAGAGTTTAGAGATTCATTAAGAATGTGCATCTCCTGCTCAGTGATTTTATTTGATTCTAGGTATTCGATAAAAGTTTTCATACGTTATATATCAGTCTAATTCGTTAAGTAGGTTGAACTTATTGTAACTGAAGTCAACCGAGAATGTTGTAAATTCTGCCACATTCGAAGACATATTTAGTGAAAGCTCATTAATGCCTCTCATAATAGGCTTTTCAAAAACAGCACTCATAACATGAAGTCCTTCGGCATCTAGGATCTGTAACTTAATATCATCTAGATACATTTCCTTAGTACTCCTGTCATAGTAATATAGAAGAGTATCAGTTAATATCCAATAATTAATAAAACCATCAAGTAGTTGCATCTCGATAGAGAATTCACGTGTGATTAGATTCTGAACAGGAACATAACCCCTTTTGTAAGTAATAGTACCTGGGTTAGGGTCTTGTTGTACTGGATCAAATGCAATACCTGGAACAGTAACACCCTGGATTGAATAGTTAACGTAATCAATCGGCTCGCTAATAATATTGCCAGGCATCTTATTCAGATACGGTCTATATTTGTCAGCAACTTCTTTAGGTATAAATGTTCTTGGGAACTTTAAGTTATAAAGATTGCTCCTAGAGTTTAACATCATAACGCTGAAGTGATGTTTTGTTTTGTAGCCTGAATAGGTGCACTTACAGTTGTGTTTGCTGAAGCACCTAGTACTGTATATTTACCATGGTGGATCATAGTCTTATCTGAACCATTCTGGATTGAAAGCATATAAACATTGTCCGAAGAGTTTGCAATAGCGTTCTTTGCTTTTTGTGCATTCTCCTGTGAGATCTTGAACATGATTTCACCATCAGATAAATCAACATCATCATAGTTCATGTTGTTATCGATTGAAACACCGGCAAGATCAAGTACAACCTTATCTGCACCTTCAAGTGAAATAGAGATTAGATCGTTACCATCTTGTTTAGCAACTTTAAATTTAATATAGTTATCAAATGGGCTAAGCGTTAGTTGGCTATTTCCATCAGAATAATATGTGATAGTAGAGTTGTCAACAACTTCGTTTTGTGAAACTGTAACACTAGTAGAACCTGTAACAATGTTCATACGCTCAATGAATGTAGGTACGAATCTTGTCTGGTTGTTTGGTAGTGTTGCAAGGTTCTGAGTAATCTGTCTGTTCTCAAGAATATTAGGCATAGTATTGTATACCTTAAGGATCTTGTTTGAAGAAGGCAGATTGATTCTTGCAAGTTTCTTACCATACTTGCCAGTTTCAAACGAAGTATAAGATGCTCTCTTTACAATTTGAGTATTATCCTTTTCATTGTAGATTCTAATTACATAGTCAATGTTGTATGAAATAGCATTAGATGCATTCTGAATAACTGGTCTAAATGGAATCGGAACATCGAAGTTTTCAACTTGAACAATGCTCATGTTATATGTAATATCCCAGTAGCTTGTGATTTGTTCATATACTGTAATGTCATGGAATACTGTAATGTCATCACCAAGATTTTGAATTCTATTAGCAATATAAGAATCAAATGCAGTGATAGATCCATTTCTAGTTGCATATAGTTGGAAGTAGTCGCCGTCTGGTGCAGGAATAAGATTTGCTGCAATATCGTTGAACTCATCTTCTTTAGCAAGAGTTAAGGAAACTTCATCAACTGTATTGATATAATCAAAGCCTCCAAGATCTTCTACTGATTGGATATGTTTAAATGTGATCTCATAGTTACCTAGTGGATCAACTGCATCTACACCTGTTCCAAAAAACCATGTAGCAAAGTTAGGGTCCATATCAGTAAGAGCAGGAACCTTGATCTCAATAAACTTAGAGTAAAGAGTTTCACCGATAATAAAAGGTGTTGGGTTTTGAATCTCAAATGATGATGAATTCAAATATACAATAGAAGTATAATATGAAATAACACCACTAACTCTTGGTACACCAACCTGGAATAAGAAACCTTGAAGACCTCTACCAGCAAAGTTGTATCCAGATCTTAAGTGAAGTCTTACTGTATCGTATGTAATAGTATTAGATGGAATATCTACAGCATCAGCCTGATCAATAGTAGATGAAGTTGAACCTGTCCAAGTAAGGTTATTGTCGATAAAGTTATTTGTTGAATCTAGAAGCGCATATCTAGAACCGTTGATGTCATCGACTAGTACTGCATGGTACCTTTCAACAGTACCTGATCCAGTCTTAATATCATTACCAGTTTCTTCATCAGCAGTTGCATATAACGGATTAGCATTACTTTGAACTGTAATAATGCCACCTAAAAGAAGTGGTGAAGAATATGCAAATGTTCCATTTGCAGTTGGATTATAAATAGCAACAGTTGTTGAAGGTACGAAACCAGAATCGTTAATAGTAAAGTCAAGTGGATTAATTAGAGCGCTAACATCAAACTTATATGTTTTTCCAGCTTGAAGTGTTAGGGTTCTATTTGCAAAGTTCTCAATGACTAGTCTGTCAGATGCCTCTGTAACATCAAAGTTTACAACATTAGCACCTAGCTCATGAATCAAATGGCGAGAATCAGAAGCAGATGCAGTCGTATTAAGAGCTTTTACATGAGAGCCGTTATCATCGATCTCAATTTGATAGTTAACAAGTGTGCTAACATTTTGATCGTGATAAATGAACTCTAGTAGAACATCTTGGTCTAGCCTAGCGTATTTTGATGATTGTGCCATTTTAATTCTTTATTTTAAAATTGTAACCACTTAGGTGACCATCCTAACATAACACCAACTGTCGGTGTAACTGCAAGGCCTGTCGTACCGTTAGGAATAACTCCAAGTCCAACACCGAAGTTTATATTCCAACGTGATTTTTTATTGTATGCATTTAATTCAGCATTCACTAGAGAAACACCTTGTAAGTTGATCTCGTCGAATGGATATTTAGTACTAAGCTTTAAACTTTTCTTACCGTCTTTTTCATCAATAGAAGACCATAGGGTAATCTTCTGTTCAATATCAATTGTGCCAGTAACTTTAGTGTCAATCAATTTACCATTAACCCAAGTGTATCTGTAGTTACCATCGCCATAATCAGCTGAATCAGCAAATGAAAATGTAGAGTCTGGGTTTAAGTTGCTATTGAAGATAATACTGTCCTTGTCTGTAATTTCAGCCTTAAGAAGTGAGTTTACTCCTTTTAGCTTTTTATTTAAATCAAGGGCTTTTGCATAATCACTAGCCAACTTTTTATTAGTTTTTATAAGTTGTTCATTAGTCATTTGAAATGCAGAGATTTCAGCAATCATGTTACCGTTTTCTTGGCGTTTAATTTCAACAGAATCTTGGCTAGCCATTAAATTAGCTTCACCTAGAGTAACTTGACCCTTAAGTTCTTTAACCTTATCGCGCAGAGATGCATTCGAGCTACATTGGCCCAAAAGAAGGAGTACAACGATCACTAGACCGATGAACGTAATATTGTCTCTATTTAATTCTAATTTGATCATGGTCCTACTGGTAATGGTCCGCCACCGCCTGATGTGTCATAAGTTAGAGTTGCACTACCTAGATAGATCATGAAACCAACTACAGTACCTGGAGGAACTACGTTTACGTTATTTACTACAGCCGACGTACCAGAAGTTCCCGTTGAAATTTGTCCAGTTGAACTAGTAACATAAGGGACATACTTGGCAGTAGTTCCCGCTGAAATATCAGTATATGCATATCCACCACCACCAAGTGCAACATTTTTAATAACGTGACTATGTGGTGCTGCAAAACCTGTATCAATTGCTTGAAGGGCATCCACTCTGCCCTTGTTTGTTGTAAGAGTACCATTGGCAGTATAAACTTCAGCTGAGTAACCACCAGCACCTTGCATGGCAGTATTAACAAAACCAACAGGCATTGCCTCTCTCATATCAGGAGTCTCATAAGTACCCCACGTCTGACCCCAGCAATAATACCAACCTTCCCAATCAGTACCAGCATTACCACGACCTACATAGTCAGTACCTAATATACCAGTAGAAGTCCAGTTAATATATCCATTTGCAGGATCTAGAACAAATTTAGGTACCATAACAATAGTACCTACTGGTGTTTCATATGGTGCTGTCCAAGAAGCAACGCCAGTTGCATTCGAAGTAAGAACCTTACCGCTACCTGGACCACCAGAAGAAATTCTAAGTGTACCACTAATCAAAAGGCTTGAAGCAATTTCAGATGCTGTAGAGTCAAGTTTAATAACTTCACCTGTACCACCATTAAGAACAATAGTATCTCCGTTAAAAACATACTTTTGAGTACTAGCACCCAAAGCAGTTGGTGCCCATGTCAGTACTCTATCAACACCATCAGCAGTAATAGAAAGAGTTACAAATTCATCAGTATTGTCAGTTCCAAATTTGGCAAGATATGGATGATCAAACTGCTTAACATATAGTAGTGCATCAGTTTCTGAACTAGTACTAAACGGATCTAATGGTGCATCGCCAAGAATAAGAGATGCGGGTTTAGAATAACCAAGAGGTGCAGTTGCATCATCTTGTCTTGGTGTATATGTAAACTTAGTACCATTGTCGTTTCTAAAGAAGTAATCTGTAGCAATGCCAGGATCTCCTTGAGGACCTGCAATACCCTGATCACCCTTATTACCCTTATTGCCTTGAGGGCCTAAGTCACCCTTAGAACCTTGAGCACCTGTAGGACCGCCACCATTAGCAACGATCTGATCGAAGTTATAATTTACCTTATCTAGATGGTCCGTTGCCGAATCAGTACTAAATAACTCTTTAATGTTAATTGCCATTTTAACTGCTTATTTTTACGTAGACATATAGCTCATGTCTAAAGCCAGGTCTTTTGTTATATATTAACCTTACATTTAGTGGTTGTACAGGATCATATTCAAGTCTAAAACTCTTCTCCTCTACGAATGTAGTGTTTAATATTTCTTGTAGGTTTTCTGCAGAAAGAACTGCTGATTCTACAATCTGTTTCGTCTTATTATTCCAAACTCTAATCTCTTCGATACCCATTAACTTGATAAGGTTAGCCTGGATATATTTTGTGATGTCGTCATCTAGTGATGTTTTGTCACCGTAAGAATTAGAAGCATCTACATATTTTTTAATGCTGTATCCAGCGTTGTCATCCTTTAGGATATTTACAAGATTGTTCTGTAAGTAGAAGTCCATCCAAATGTTAGAATCGTCTTCGAATGTAATAAGGTCACCTACATAGTTTCTAGCATCCTTATACGCCTTCATTTCTTCTAGAGATGTTGCCTTGATAATGTTTGAATAACTAGTAATATCATAAGCAGCTCTAGGTAGGTTTAGAGTTGATGCAATGAATGCACCCTCTTCGCTGGCCGATAGAGTTCCGAATACAAACGATCTGTTAAACTGGTTATCGTTCTTAGTATAGAAGCCATCCTCCCATGAAGATCTAAATACATTAATATCTCTTTTATCAATAGCAACTTCACCGATTAGTGGATAAACTGGTTGGTCCTCTGTAGAGTTTGAAAGCTTAAGAATACCATCAGCCTTTTCAGGATTGATCTTATGAAAATGCATATCTTCGATAAGACCAAACTTATCATAGCCTAAATTAGTGTATGATGCAAACGCAATACCTAAACGATTATATTTGTTATATACAACTTTTTGTCTAGCCTCCTCATCAGAAAGACCAGCCCATAGTTTGTCAATCTTGTTATCTCTGTAAAGATCTGTAAATGCAATAACAGTTCTATAGTTAGGCATATAGTCACCTGCCATTCTAACAAGCTTAACATCAATAGGAGTAGTTCTATTAGTATTAACATATCCGACAATACCACTACTAACCTTATAGCTCTGTGGTTTCTTTGAATCTGCCTCTACAACAATAGTAGATTTTTTAGTTACATGATTACCATCTTCAATGTTTAGAATAAATCTATTTGGATTGATAGTTCCACCCTCTTCAACTGTTAGGTATTCAATGTCTTCTGTATTATTAGAGTTAAACAGTTCTGCAATATATTTTGCAGACACTCTTTCAAATGTACTCTTAGCTAAATTGTAACCACCGCCTTCATAAGTAAACTGAGTACCCTGCCATACAATTGACGGTAATGAAGTAGGTGTTAATATTTGTGTATTTGTTATATCACGCAATATACCACCCGGTGCTAAAATTCTTAATGAGTTGTTGTTAAATACTTTCTCAACTGGGGCTTCCCATGTGTAACCACCATACTCAAAAGTAATAGTACTGTATGAACCTGAACTATTAACCTGAACTTGTCTAATAAGTTCAGTGTTAAAACCTTTAACATCTAGTGAATCGCCAAAACCAACAGCAGATGAGAAATCAAGATAACCTTCAAGAGGTGTTGCCGTAGCAGTAGTACCTGAAGTATAGAAATCTCTCATGTTATACAACAACTTTCTGTTAACATATTCAACAACTTCTTCAGTAGAATTTACCTCAACATAAAGAGTAACTGTTTTCCACTTCTTGTTTTGAATAGCCTTATACTTGACTGAGTCTTCTGGTTCTTTACCAAGCTCAACTTGAGTCTGATAATTATTGAACACAAGAACTGAACTGAACTTATAGTTATTGAATTCAGGTGTGTTGATTAGATTTCTAGGGTTACTTTCGTTAAACTCTTTACGAGCATACATCTTAACCTTCAATCCTCTAAACATTGTTTCAGCAGGTTGAGCAGTAGAGCCCTTAATTAGTCTTGTGTACTTTTTATTAATTACAGTTGGAACCATTTCGCCATCAACTTCAACACCCTCAAATGTAAATAGTCTGCTAAACCAATCTTCCGTAATATTTGTTAGATTATCACTAGAAAGATTGATAGACTTTTCAGGTTGAATATAACTGTAGAAGTCTCTAATGATATCACCCATACCAGCAGCAGTTTGTGGAACTGAAGAATACTCAGGGTATCCATAAATATAGTACCATTCGTGAGTCATTGCTTTAGGGTCTCTTCCAGAAACATTTAAGTCAGGTGCAAAGTTTGTTTTACCAAATGCCTCAGACATTGATAGGAAGTATGGCTTCTCTCTTGATGTTAAACCATTTTTATAAACCCACTTATTAATAGTAGGAACAACTCTTGAAACAATCGAAGTCTCTTTAGTATAATTCTCCTGAAGACGATCATACTCGTTAGAGATATTATTGTTAGGTGTGATTGTCGGAGTAATTGGTTGTAGGATGCCTTCAAGTTGTTTGAAGTATGTTGACCAATCCTCATTATATTTGTTAATGTCTTCTAGCTGAGAAGTATTAACATTTGTATCCTGTTCTGTTTCATGGAACAGTTCTTTTGGATCAGAGTTTTGTGTTGAGAAGAAGTTGAAATCAAAATCAATGAAATTAAATACCTCAAACTTACCAAACTCAATATAAGAATCTTTGTATAGATTTACTGATGCCTCAAAGTAAAGGTTAGTAGAAGTTTTGCCACCTAGGCAAACTCTCCATCCATCATAAAAAGGATCTTTTACGACTTCAACTATTCTAATATAATTAGCACCGTCTTTAATAAAAGTATTGTTATCAATATCACCGATCTCTGAGTTAGGAATCAAATAACCAGTATTAACAGAAGAACCACCGACTGGATAATAAGTCAAATATGTTGCATAATCTGCAGTATCCAGGTCGACTTTCTTAGTAACATTGTCATATTCACCAACCTCAACTTGAATAGTATTAGAAGTGTTTGTTAGATGTATTCCAAAGAAAGATCTATGAAGTCTGTTACCTGTTGAATAGTTCTCAATAATTAGAGAGCTGTCAACTCTAGTAATCTTAAAAGGATTGTCATCGATATTATTAAATGCAGTAAGCATTGCAAGGGCAATCTGATTAGTAGTTCCTAGATTAGAAAACTTTAAACCATCTGCCTTACCAGCGGCAACTGATGAATCAGCAAAAATAGTAAAGCCATCTTTGTTAGTTGTCGGAAGCCATTCAGTTTTTGCTGCTAGAACAAACTTCTCACCAGAATCAGGAGTTCCAGTAATATTAATTTTGAAGAAGTCTTTAACATTAGGAATAATAGACTTAATCTCAAGGGTCTCTTTCTTTTTAATCATTCCGCCAATCACGTTAGCTGGAATACTAGGAACCTTTAATTGAAATAGTGGAATATTTTCGTTAACAACGTTATAGAAATTATCTCTAGTTCTAACCCACTGTAATACTGGCTTGTTAAGATCCATAGTAGGCAACATAGAGATGTCTGTTAAAGACGAAGCACTTAGATCATATTCAGTTTCAATTGTAGATATATCAACGTGTAGAATTCCTTTAACAAACTTAGATGCTTTAAACTTACCTTCTGTATGTGCTTTAACATAGAATCCAACATATCTGTTTACGTCATATGCTTCAACAGTTGCATCATCAAAAATAAACTCTAAGTTGATTAGGTTTGCGCAAACCATTTTGTTACGTCTAAAACCCTCTGTAATAAATTGATTGTTTAGAATTTCTTGACGGTCAGTGACAACAAACTCGTTATACATAAACTCAGCCGAAGATGTAAAACCACCTTTAACCAAATCAATACCATTCCAAGTTGATTTCTCACTTGATTCAAATGATACGGTTACAGGAGCATATGGAAACCTAGGATCGTTTACATAATTATCTAGATAGTTACCAAGCTTAGAACCCTTACGCATATCAAACGTTTTGACAAGAGTTGCCTTCTTAAGCATCTGCATAATTCTAGCATTGATGCCACTTAGACCATCTGATAGATCAACCTCAGAAACAGGTTCATCGATTCGGTATACTACAAAATATTCTGGTAGATCAGATTCCAACCATAAAGGTGCCATGAATCTGATGTTGTCCTTGTAAAGCTTTGAATCATTTAACCTAGCACCATAATGGTATTGCTCTTCATACTGACTCTCATAGTCTCTGTAAACAGATAAATCAGATGTGGTTCTATATGTTTCAAATGCCTTGTCTAATGGTGTATTCTTGTAAAACTTGGCTAGATCATAGGCATAGCTACTACCAGAATCAACTGAAACCTTTTTGTAACGTTGGTCCGATAGTACTCTATTGGCACTAATGCTGTCCATATACAAAGAACCATCCGAATCAACTACAAGCTTTACGTTAGAAGTTAGATTTGGATTCGTTCTTAAGACTACATTAGACTTATTTTCGAATGAATTAGAGTTTGCCTCAAAATTGATGTTAGCCATTAAACGAGTTATATTATTAAGCGCTTAGCTTATATATCCCCTGCTCCAGGCGCGCCTTTAGGCCTTATACTTGGCGAATACTTCTAGATCGAATGAGAACTGATTACCAGACTTATCGAATAGATCGAAACCAATCTTCTTAGAATATGAAAGGTTATTAAGTGTCGTAGAAGCAATACCACCAACAAAGCCAGCAGCACTATCAGAAATACCAGAGTAGTCAGTCATTCTGTACTGGAATACAACATCAATAGTGATCGCGTTGTTCTCACCAATCTTAATAGACTTAATACCAGAGTTGTTATCGGCGTTAACAGATAGTGACGTTGCAGAAAGAGGTGCAACAAATAGGTATGATCCACAAGATCTACCACCCAATAGGTATTGATCATTAGGTTCAAATGAAGACTTAACAGTTCTTCCTAGAGCAGAGTCATAGTAGTATGCCGTTTGCTTAAAGCCTTCTGCATCTGTAGCTTTTAGGTTAGCAGTTTTAGCCTGTACAAATCTACCACCATTGTCGTAAATGTCACCATATGTTGTAGTAGATGCTAGAGCTGGGTGGCTAGGATGTAAGAAGATTCCAGAGTCATAAGTTGCTGTAGTAACAGTAGCCAATGGAAGGGTATTTGGTGTAGTACCAGTCCATGTACCCTCGAAGATATATTCGCCTGAAGTAGTAGTTGGAGTAAAAGTCGACACATCATACATACCATATTCGAATGCATTTGCACCGGATGAATCTAGTAGGTTAATGTTATTGTATACGTAAAGGTCTGTGTCTGTTGCAATGTTCTTAAATCTCGAGTATGCAAACTGACCTCTTAGCTGACCTGATTGATATGGAGAATCGTTGAAGTATGGAAGTGCCAAGTTCAAACCTGATACGTTCTGGTATTGAACAGGAACAAGGTCATACTTACCAACAGTTCTATAGTAATTATCGTTAGCTACGTTAGGATCAACTGTAGTTGAAGGTGCAGTACCAAAGCCATTATTAATGCTCGTACTTGAGTTATATGTTGGAAGTGTTCTATCACCTACCAGCCTAGAGATAAGTTCAAGAGGAGTTGCCTGTGTGTTCTCAATGACAATCTTGAACGTCTTAGTAACAATGTGACCCTTCTTGACAGTTAGGTTAGCAATCTCGTCAGAGTAGTACCCTGCAAAGATCTGCTTGTTGTCATTGTTTTGAATAACTTCTGATGAACCATCTTCACGAACAATCTTAACAAGAAGTTCACCCTGAACACCCTCAATAATGTTACGAAGTCTTAGGATCTCATTTTGCATCTCAGTCAACTTATCAAATAGGTTGATTGGTGACTGTTCAGGAGTCAAGAAGCCAGAAGCAATAGAACCTGCTTCGTGTGCAAAATACTTTTCGTTAACCGCAAATGAATCTGCTACGTGCGAGTAAAGACCTCTAGACTCAAGTTCTTCCATCAACTTAACTTTAGCAATCTCCGCTGAGTTTTGATCGACGATGCTAACAACAGACTCAGTAGCTTGCGTACCATTAGCAAACTCGACTCTAGCGATATTAGACCACTCAGATTCCACTGGGTTTGCAGGCCATCCTGCCTCAGAGACAGACTTAACTCTGATCTCTACAACCTCTCCAGACTGGATAGGAAGATCTAGTTGGTTAATATTGATTGCCTGGCTGTCTTCAACGTTTTCAGAGTCCCAGTAGTATTTACCAGTTGCCTCATCTTTTACACGCTTTCTAACAGGAGTCATTACTTCATTCCAGTTAGAGAATGCACCAGTCTTCTCCTTACCAGATACTGTATCAGTAAATGGAATTTGTGTAATCGGCGCTGGCTTGCCATCAGCAGATAGGTATCTATATTGAACCTTAAACTGTACAACTTCTTGGTCAATCGTGTTAGCAGACTTCTTAGGAGCTGGAATAGTCCAGAAACCTCTAATTCTATATTTAGCCGCAGTGCTTTTTACAGAGTTAACATCACTTAGAGATCTGATCTCATTTACAAGAGATGAATAAAGTTTAGACTCAGCAGATCTTTGGTTTAACGCAGCTGTAAGTTCGTTTCTATCTCTGTCTTTTTCAACAGATGTATTATACTTCTTAGTAGCAATAGAAGATCTTCTAGCAGCAAGATCCTCGTCAAGCTTCTTAATGTTCTCTTCTGCTGTAGTCTTACTAGAGTTTAGCTTTTTGATTTGCTCAAACGCGTTGTTGGATGTCAGGTGCGCATTAACCTGTACAACCTTAAAGTTACCAGTCTCAAGAGTTGGTGAGTCTGGAACCACTCCAAGTGTTGATGGTGGGATCGAGTCATCTTTTAGTGCCTTGATCAATTGACCAAAGTCAGAGACTTGCTCCTTGTAGTATTGTGCTAATGTCTGAACTTCACCATTTGCAAGTGTGATGATCAAGTCATTAGTATAGATCGCAGTACCAGGTGACCAGAATTCAGCCTCTAGGTTTGAGTCTGGATCAACAGGCTTAATAAAGATGGCTGCTCTCTCATCGAAACCAACGTTGATGTCGATAGAAGAGTAAGCCTCTTTGTTTTTATAAACTTTTAGTTGGGCGTTGCCGACTTTAATAGCTTCATAGCCTTCTAGTAGAAGTAATTCAACCTCAAGTGTATCTGAGTTAAGTGCTACGATTCTGTATTTAGTCGAGTTAGTGCCGGAGTTAACAAGTAGTTCATCACCAATCTTAAGAGTCTCAGTATCTGTTTGAGACTTCTTAGCATCAGTATATGTTAGCTTGTTTAGGCTGTATAGCTTTACTGATTTAGTAACTGAAACACCATCAACAACTACATTTCTTTGAGCAGTCTTTACTTTAGACACATCAAAGAAACCCGCGTATTGTGTTGATCTAACTGGAGCATCAATAACCTCTTCGTCAATGATGTAAGCAATGTTGTTAGTTTCTAGATCAGAAATAAGGCCATTGATCTCAATAGAATCAGAGCCTTTAATATTGTTATCGAACCACTCAGCAGAAGCTGCAACAGTAGAATCGATTAGGTATCTTTTAACTTTGATCTTCTCAGTATCTGCTGGAACTTGACCCGCAACGTCAAGCTGAATGCTTAGCAATGGATTAAGGAAAGACTCAAAGAAGTTATTTGATTTAGTTGTAAATGTTCTAGGTGCAGATACAGATGTAACTGTCTTAGCAGGCGACTTTAGCTTAGACTTATGAATCTGTCTAAATGTACCATCAGCCATTCTAACAGCTGCATCACCTTGGCCAAGACCAGATAGAGACTTAAAGTTCTGATCTAGTCTTTCGATTTCACGCTTAAGGTATCCAAATGCTGGGACTTGAACTGTCTTAAGATTACCAGACTGGTCGAATAGATCAACCGTTACTGTCTTCTTATCAGTCGTAATCGCTTCAGAGATCTTCTCATAAGTCTCCAAAGAGTTCTGGTTCATTTCCAGAAACTGTCTAATGATTTGTGAAATACTGTTATTTGCCATCTTATCTTAGTACGTCTGTTGCAAACGTTAATGTTAGTTCATCTACACATACCATTTCAATGTATGGCTTAGAAGCATTTAAATCGCTTGTTACGACTGTAGCGACATTCTGCCATCCACCTTTCTTGTCAGTGTAAATGTTGATGTTATATCCGTCCATATTTAGTACACTATCAAAAACAATCTTGAAAGATTGTCCATTGGTCCACTTATATGTAGAATCATCAATGTATATATTTACGTCCTCAATCGCGGTAGTTGACGTAGTAATAACTCTAAGCATGTTAGAGAAATCCTTTAGTCTAACATACATACCATATTGATCGGCAGTATTAGGATCAAATGCATCGATCTTCACACCGACTGCACTTGTATTATTATCCCATTGGAATAGAGTTGGGAACTGATAACCCTTATTAATGTTATTAATCTTGATCTTGTTTGCAGTAGACTTATCTACCTCAATACCAGGACCTGCAAAAACAACGTTAGTATTATATTGTACTTCTGTTGGAATAGTACCGTTTACAATACTATTAACTCTTCTATTAATCTCAGTGATCATGTCTAGAAGAGAAGCTTCGTCAGCATAATTAAGAGAAGCATTCTCAACTTGAGTTTGAAGACTAGCAATTTGAGCAGACATTTCTTGTGCATCTTCAGATGAAAGAACCATGTTCTCCATCACATTCAGTCTGTCAAGAATGCCGGCATATCTATCATTAGCTTGCATAAGTAGCTTGGTAGCATTCTCAAGAACAGAAGTAGTATCAAAGAACAAATCCATTGAGAACGTTGTAAAGTCGTTGATTGAATTCTCAACGCCAACATTATCAAGAGATGTGTTATACTTGATATTAAGCTTTAAGGAGTATGCATTACCATTTAGACCAGTGACAGAGTTTGGCTTGTACTTGATAAGCTCTCTAATGTTACCATCTTGAAACTGATCCAATAGAAGGATACCGTATAGGTTTGTAGCTCTGTTACCAGGATTTGTTTGTGAGTACAAATCATAGTAAACTAGAACAGCATTAAACGTAAAGTTACCACCTCTTTGTGAAAAATCATGTAGAGTATTGATAGAAGAATTTACGTTAACTGCATAGTAGCTAGCCTCGTTGAAATCAATACCTACAGCTGGTGTAGTATTTGTATTGATATCATATACTGGAGTAACACCATCAATATCATGCAACGATAGTACACTTAGAGAATCTGGATGGCTAGATCTACCATTAATATTTGTGCCTGGAGTTAGAGTCAGGCTAGTTGTATTGTATGTGTCTTCTTTAAGAAGAACTGTTGGTGTATAACCAACTGAAGTAGGAACGTTAATGAATACCTCTTGGTATGTGTTAGCTGCGTAATTCTTATCGTTGATTACGTCGATAGTACCAAGATACTTAATCAGTCTTGTGTAATCACTACCAGTACCAGTTGCATTAGGAAGTTCTACGTATCTACCTAAAGTAGAAAGAGCCTCTGAAGATGAAGCAGCTTGAATCTTAAAAGAGTCAAGAGCTGCAAGATACTTAAAGAAGATTTTCTCGGCATCTGACTGATACATTACAGGATCAAAGTCATCGTCATTTCTAATGATCTCCTCTAGGTTTAGAGCATAGTTCTGAAATGACATTGACCAGTTCTCGTTATCATCTGTAGAAAGCGTAGGAAGTGACCATGGCGTAGCCCCTTCATACAAGTTTTCCCATTTAATAGAGTTGGCAGTTGTACCAGCATTTACTTCTGGAAGATCCAATAGAGCATAGTGAGAGAACTCGAACTTCAAATCCGGGTCTCCTTGCGCTCTAGTTAAATCTCTAGCCGCAGAAGCAAACGCGAACATAGTTCCGCCTTGCTCTTGAACTTTTCTTACTAATGGTGTTGCCATTTAATGCCTAATTATTCTTTTATCGGCTTAAGCCGTTTTCAATTATACGATCGTTACGTTGAACGAACCTAGGATGTACCAAGATGCACCGATATATCTTAGAGTAAGAGTACCGTATTGTTGGATATCAATAGAAGTAGATACACCTGCAATGTTACCAACTACAGCGAATTGTACACCAGCTGCATCATTTGCAATAAGTGTGATTTGCTGTCCCTCTTCAGCTGCATTAAGTGTAATTGGTGTTGCGCCAGAATCGATCATGTATGTGTTTGAATCGAAACCAAGTGCAGCAGGCATTGAAGTTGTGATAATCTCCTTGTCGTAGATAACTGCGTCATTGAAAGTAATTTCACCGTCAACTGCAGTAGCAGCTGTAAGAGTGTTACCAGCAGTTTTAAATTCAGCAGCAAGACCACCATCAACTAGTACGCTAGTAGCTTCAGCTGCAGCAATACCAGTTAGGTTACCAGTAACAGGATCCAACTTAGCAGTTACAGTAACCAACTCATCGTTGATAGCTGTAAAATTATCGTTCAATGTAACCCTAGAAGCTGATAGGCTGTCTGTACCTTGAATGTTTGTAATAGTCGCCATTTGTTTGTATTTTATTTAATTGTTAGTGCGTTTTTTACCAGTTTGTTAGTGTTACCGTTAACATCAGTAACTTCGAGCTCAAGTGTATAGTCACCCCTGTGCTCAAAGAGATATGTTAACCACTTACTATTGTAGTATATATCCTCTACTTCTTTACTAGTATTATGTAGTTTCCAGTCATATTTTAACTTACCAGGCATTCTAGACTTATCTACTGAGAAAGTCATGTGTGTAAGTAGTTCAATTTCAGCATGTGCCTCAGCAATCTGAACATCGTTATATGTTGGATTATGTTGTGTATAATTCTGTCTAGCATCAATAGTTACAACAGTAGGGCTAGTTGATGCCTGATCAACTGTTACAAAATCATAGGATGAAGAATACTCCTTACCGACTGCTAGAATGTACAGACACTCGTCATTAAAACCATCATTATTATTATCAATAAACACTGGGTTATAATTGAATTTAGAGATGATAGGATCTGTAGATGTATTTAGATCGTCCGCTGCTTGTTGCCAAGATGGCAAGTCAAGTGGGTCATTAAGATCAAAGTTAATCGTAGCATAACCGTATGCATAGACACCTTCACTTACTTGATGTTTGATTTCAATGATTGAATCAATGTCAGCTTGTGTGATCTTAAATGAAGCGGCCACATCAGCACCTACGTGAGTTGCATCCCACCAAGTGTGTTTACCATCATTCCATACATGCTTTTTAAGATTCTTCCAGAAGTATGGCCCTGTTGTGTCTGAGTATCCAGTAGGAGAAGATGGATCTAGATATCTTCTAACCATAGAGAAGTTAATACCATCAGTCTCATCATGTAAATAGTTAGCCCTATCAAGAGTCAAATAAAGTGTACCAATCTCTTGGTCAACTGTATCATCGTTCTGTTGTGGAAAGCTCCATGAACCACCTGCTTGACCCCACTTAAAATTAGAAGAGAACCAATCATATTTCTCACGATCCATCCATCTATAAACACCATAGATCTCAACCTGCTTCATCTTAACTTCAATAGAATTAGGGTATCTTAGAACTGTAGTGTTATTGAATAGATCAATTTGTTCGAAGACAACTGAATAGGTTCCTTTGTATGGAAGTGCTATAGCAACCTTTAGTACATCATCAATAGATCCTGTGATCACCTGCTTCCAGTTCTTAGGACCTGTGATTGTCCATCTTAGTTCATACACATTGCGCTTCCACCAATTAGACCAAGTGATGTAAGACTCAGCATCATCCCAAGTAAACATGGCTGCATCCCATGTGTCATCAAAAGAGGTACACTCAAGCATAATAGGAGCACCAATAGGAAGAGCCTCTGTAATATCAGCAAACGTTGTGCGAGTTAAATTGTAATAGTTATTATAGAATGCAAGTGTGTCGGCATATAAGGTAGCCCTGTCAACACTTGACAGATTTTCAAAGTTTTGTTCCTTACCAGTATAAAGATTTGAAACTAAATTTAAATCTTCGATAAAAGCTTCAGCGTTGTGGATCTCAATCTTAGGTTCCACACCAGCTGTCATGGTAGTAATAGGATTCTGGTTATTCCAGATATTTGTATTATAGTTCGTGAAATAGTCGGCCTCACCAATGATGTCAATGATCTTGGCATTTAGTGGTAGATATTCACGCTGTAGTTTAGACTTAAGACCATAAAGCTTGATTAGTACCTCGTCAGCTGTGAAGTCAAATACTTCATCAACTTCTGGAATATCCCACTTGTCAAAGTTACCATTAGGTGTGTTTAGTTTATAGAATAGACCAAATCTAGATGTCTTCTTATATGTTGAAGAAGGCAGTCTAACACCCATAAGTTTGTTAGAGACATAAGCACCCTTTGAAGAGTTAGGTACTTCAAATGCCTTAAGTTTACCAAACATAGGTGATCTATCGTCAATGACTAACCAATATTCTTTAAGTGTAAGGTTGTTATATCCAAAGAACTTAATAGCATTTACAAGAGCCTTATATGTTCCAACGAATGGTTTGATATTTGAAAGTTCTAGTAGAAGTTCTCTACGCTTTCTATTGATAAGAATCCAGTCAGGAGCTACCTCGTTGATGTCATGATCCTTAAAAAGGAACTGATCAGATGCAGTAAAGTTTGCACCTAGGTTACTAAGTAGAACAGAAAGTCTTTCTTCTTCAGCAACAGTCTCACCATATACTTCGATCTCAACAACAAGAGTGTTATCAATTACATCAACAACATGTAGGTATCTAAAGTGAGGTCCTTCAACTTGAGAGTTTAGGGCAACGTTTACCTGAAGTGCCTCTCTAGTAGATGCGCCACTTACAGTATGAATGCCATCAAGTGTACTAACTGCAATTGAGTTATCTTGTGGATCCAAGTAAACCGAATCCTCAATAGAAATAGAAACATCACCATCGGATAGTGACGCTGTAAAGAGATTGATATCTTTACTAGTATATTCAGTGTCCGCAAACTTAAACATAAATTGAGAACCAACGTTAGAACCAATTGGTGTCATAAGGGATGCTGCACCATATTGTGTAACAACCTCTTCTAGAATAAAGATAGTAGCAGCTTCGTATAGACCTGTTGAAACCTCATTTAGGTTTAGAGTACCAGTATAAGCACCGAGTGCCGAGTCAAAGCTCAGCTCAATTTCAGTGTTCATGCCATTAAAGAATCTAAGCCCCTGGTACCTCATTACTTAACTTTTAAATAGTCTTTCGGCATTGCAAATGCCTTGTATAGTTTTAATTGTGTTACGGTCTTAACACCGTTCACAAACATATCTTGAATGAATCTAACGAAATCAAGCATTGTATCATTACGAGTAATGTGTCTCGATAGGCCTTTAAGCATCAAGTCATTCGTGTAGTCTCTGCCTTCATTTAGTCTACTATCGTTAGAAGACTTAGCAATATCATATCGCTTTCCTAACTTGTATTTCCAAAGGCCTCTGTATAGTTCGTCTGCCATTATAATGCTCTTCTATTTGCTGACTGTATTTGTGTATATACTGATCTTGGGATAGGCTTACTAAAGTTAATAGAAAGTGCAGCCAATTCACCGATTCTAGCAGAGTCATTTACTGTAGCACCGTCTCTATCTGCCCATCCACCTCTAAACATAGCAACTTCTTCTTTACTCAAGACGATATCACCAAACTCATCAAGACCTGTAACATTCTGTCTTACTTCAGCTGGAATACCTTGAGTCTTATCAAATGTAACAGTGCTAGAAGTAACAGTCTTCTTAAAGAACATCATTCTATTTTTACCGTTACCAACATCTTCAAGTACTGGAGTTTGTGGTGTAATAGTAGTTTGTGTAACCGTATACGTTCCAGTTCTCATGGCATCTTCTTCCGCCTTAGATAGAAACTGTACGTTTACAGAATCAATACCATCAATACCTTCTAGTAGTGCAACGATGTCTGACTTAGGAAGTCTATCACGTCTTGTAATAGAAAGGATATATTGTGAAATCTTGCTTCTTACAACACTCATAAGTTTAACTTCATCAAAGCCTTCAAAGTGTCTGATCCAAACATTCATTGCATACATCTTAGCCTTTGGATTCACAAACGAAATCTCAGTAGTTACCATCTGCTGGCCTGAAAGTTCAATAGCCTCTCTAATACCTTCTAGTTCAGACTCCATAAAGAAGAACTCTTCTTTAGGCATAGAGAAATAGTCATGTCCTGTTCTTAGCTTAGACTTAACGTCTGGTAACAAGAATAGGTACATAACGTTGTCATCGTCTAAGTATTGATCATCAGTCAGGTTGTATGCATCGATGTAAGAGAACATGTTATAACGCGCCAGGAAGTGCTCGTAGTTCTCTGGTGTAGCCAACACAAATGACTTTGAGTTTAGAGGTGCAATAAGCTTTGTAAATTCAATTGACTCAGGGTCAGCACCCATCTTAGGAGCTGAAGTTACTCTAACCTCGATAAGGTTGTTTAAGTTATATTCATTACCGATACTATCAAAGCCGGCTGTTTCAAATTCAAATGTGATATCAGGAGCATCTCCTAGGTTACCTGCAGAACCGCCTGTTTTAATATATTCAACTAGGATGAATGCACCTAGATTAGGCATCATACCGAAGTTACCATTACCAAAGAAAAGATCAATACCACCAGTAACACCAGTTCTAATAACAACACCTCTAGTCGTTGCGTTCATATCGTAAAGGCTATTGTATACAGTCCATTGTTCACCATTTACTGAAACATATACCTTGTCATGTGCTGTAGCACCGCCAGTCTGAACATTAAAGGTTTGGAACGGTTCACCAGTACCAGTAAGAGATTGTCTCTGTACCTCACCTTGAATAATAGGTATTCTAATAAAGTTTCTTTCAGACTTAAGTAGTGGAATAATATCATCAGAAGATCTTAGTAGATACTTTAAGCCATTGTTCTGTGATTTAATAACAGTGTTGCTAGAGATGTATAGAGTTTCACCTGCAATAGTGTCTTGTTGGCCTGGCTGCCATGCGATTTCAATTTCGCCCATAGCAGAGAAACCTCTAGTTGCATTGTGACCTGTAAGAGCGGCTAGGCCATAGATTGATTCAGGTTGTTGAGCTGTTAAAATATTCTGCTCAACAGTAGCGTCTTCAACATAGTACATGATCATCTCAGTAAGCTCTGAAGCCACCTTGACCATTTGCGCAAATGGAGAAGCTGAAGTAAATAGATTATTGGCACGACCATAAACCCTGCTCAAATACGATTTAGTATCCTCCTGAATTTGGGTAGCCTTGACTCTTGCGGCACTAAGAAAGTTAAAATCAGCCATTGATAGGGTTTATTAATTTATGTAGACACCGACTTGATACTTAGAATCAACTACAATGTCAATTTGCGCAATGTCACGTACAGTCCCTTTAAAGAAAGATACAGACACTTGCGTGTTATATTTTTGTGCTAACGGTGAGAACATTTCAATTTGCTCTTCAATGAGTCCTCGAATCTGCCCTTCGTTATAGTTTAATGTGTACACAAGGTCTTCTAGATTAGCTCCTAGTAATGGTTCACCCATAACATCACCCCTCTTTGTGAAAAGAATGGTTTCGAGTTGTGTAAGAACCATTGAAATCTCACTCTCAGAGTGGATTTTATATGGATCAAAGTTAGGATCACCGTAAGCTCTAATATAGAATTCCATTGCTAAGTTTATATATCAGTTTAAGAATGGAACATCCAATCTGTACCTTCGTCTGTTTTGATCTCTTCGATTACCTTATCAAGTTCTTCCTGTCCCATAGACTGGATAACATCAGCATTGATAGTAATGTTACCAGGTAGATTGTAGCCAAAGATAGCTAGCTTCTGACCAAGAGAAACCTTTACCTTCGCAGCAACATATCTAAAGAAGATCTCGTCACCGAACAGAGCACAATCAGGAATAGTCTCATAGATCTCAAGAATAACAGGCTTGTTTGGTGTTTGACCTGTGAACTTAAGTTCATGAGTCTGTTGTGAGTAGTGGAACGATAGTGGATTTTCTAAGATCTGGCGCGCCATGTCAAAGAATGATTCGTTGATCACATAGTATTGTAGGTTCTCAGCACCTTCAACAACAGATGAACCGCCTGAATATAAAGAACCAAATAGGGCTCTTTGAATATCAAAGTCACCTGTTGTAAATGTAATAGAAGAACCAGCACCATATCTAGATCCAACCATAGCAACAGCGTAGATAGAATAGACTTCGTTACCTCCAGTCGCTGGGTTTTCACCAGGCATAGTTAGGGCCCTACGATTTTTAAAGTGCTCAGACTGGAATGCCTCTAAAGGAATATACAAGAAGTTCTCAGTCATTGAGTACTCATAGTTCTTGTAGAACCACTTCTTTGCTCTTTTAATAATATTGTATACCTCGGCTCTAGGCAGATTCATAGGAATCATACAAGAACCTGTTACCTCACTTGCAATCTCATCGATGAAATCATTCAAGCAGTTTGGATCATACGATGGTGGTGTTGTTAAATCACCTAAGTTACCTTCGAAAATATCTCCCATTTTCTTTAGTCTATTTTTGTAGAGTTCACAATTTCAGTTCCGTCGAATTGTGCATGTTTTTCGCTGTATCCACCCTCTCTGAAGATACCCGCTTTCATTTTACCTTTAAAAATACTGTCAACGCCAAATACATAACAGTCTTCTAGGGTACAACTTGCATGCGTATAACATGATTGTACCTTAGAACCTTTAATAGATGTTGATTGAAATAGATTACAGCTTTGTAGATCAGCACCTTCAATTTTGCAACGATATAAATCACTTCTTTTTATTTCGCCTCTAATCTCACAATCAACAAATTCATAACCAGATAAGTTATGTGCTGCCATTAGTTTACCGTCTTTAACCTGAACCTTAGATCTATCGGTATCATAGTTGATATGACCCTCGATTAGACCGCCTTCAGTAATAAGCTTAATGACTTGCTCCTTGATCTGATCCCAATACATATCTATCGTTTCACCACGATTACCACCATCAGGACTTAAATCAAGTGTAAACTTAATATTCTGAAAGTTCTTAAAGTTTCTGTGGTCCTTGTATAGATCATATGTTGGTTTTAACTTGTTCATGATCCTACGTAGTTCAAGTCTGTTCAACTCATTCAAATCTGGATTAACACACGCATTCCAAAGCTGAATCAAGAACAGGTCCAATAAATGTAGGATTGTTGTAGTCTTCTTCTCGTAGTCTTTACCACCTAGATATCTAAACTCTAGATAGCCATCATTTTGCTTTAAGAAGTTAACACCATAATACTTAGTATCTGGATATTTAAACTGCTGTTTTGAGATGTGGTTTTCATCAAAGTTAAACAACTCGTTTTTAGGTAGAATATACTTAATAGACTTTGCGTAAACGAGGTCCCTTCTTTCAGGGAAGAACTTATAAACCTGATCCTCTTTAAAGTCAAGAATAAACTTAAGAGTATTCATATGTGTGATGAAATTTGCACCCACCTGCTTCTTATCAAAAGAAACATTCAAGTGGATACCTGCTCTATCTGTAGTGTATCCATTTTCCTGAATCCACGCTAGAGTCTTGATAATAATCAATCTTGCATCAGTATATGCAAGTGCGCCGGTCACCATTTCCATGAGACCGGCACCACCTGACATATCGGGTTCTATCTTAAACTCTCTATCGGAAGGTTTGAAGTCCGAGTGTGCTTTTTCTTCGACTCTGACCTTTCGGTTCAGTACCTTTCCAAGCATTTCAGCAGTCTGTTCAACCGAATGGTTTGAATAAAATTCAAACTCAATTCCGCAAAAAGCTTTTAATAGAATATCTTTGTTCGCTTCGTTTAGCATGGATATATTGGAATCTTACTATTTAAGATTATATATCCGCCTCAGAAAGCGTATTAAGTTATTACATAATGACCTTCAAGAATACTCTCTTAGTGTCTAGATCAACCTTAGTAACTTCTACTTTGATCTGTTCACCCTTAGTAAACGTATCCTTTAGGGATGTTCCTTCTGGGAACTCTGAGATATGCGCCATACCAACTACAGAACCATGTACTGAGATGAATACACCATAATCCTTAATAGATCTAATAACAGCATTTTCAACAATCATAGGTACCTTCAAAGTCTTTGAGAACTCTTCCCATGAAGTGTCTTCCTTAACCTCTGCAACTTCTTTTTGTGTTAGGATAATCTTCTCATTTGATACGATCTCCTTGATCTTGAACTTAACCTCTTCACCTGGTTGGATGCTTTGAGATCTGTGTCTTTCAGCAAGGTCTTGATCTAGGTCATTAACGTGAATCATACCTGTTAGGCAAGTATTAAACTCAACGAAGACACCATACTTAGCAGAACCTGTAACACTACCAGTATACTCGTGTGTCATATTGTTCTTCACCTCTTCGATTTGGTGTGGGATCATAGCCTGTAGATACTTTCTGTGTGATACGACAATAGTACCTTTTTGTGCAGAGAAAGAATCTGGAACAACATACATCTTTGTGCCAATGATAGACTCAAAGTCATGTAGCTTGTTAATACCTGCCAAAGAACCTGGCATGAAACAATTAATACCTTGTACGCTGACAATGTAACCACCGCCTGGAATCATCTCCTTAACAGTACCCATGTAAGCAGTACCACCTTCATCTGCTGCAACTCTTAGTTCAGCAAACACACGCTGCTTAGTTCCTTCAGAGATAGACGCAGTTGCGTATTCTTTCGATTCTGTCTTATCGCTAAGGATCTTAATTGAAACTTCGTCACCTGGCTTGATATCTTCAATAACATCACGATCTTCTTTAGCTAGATCAATGTAAAGCATCTCACGATAACCGATATCAACAGTAGCCCATTTCTCACTCATAGAGTGGATACGACCAGTCTCAATACGACCTACACCAAGTTCAGAAATAGTTTCTTCAAACTGTACTGTTGAGATCATGTTGTAAAAGTCCTGTGCATATGGCTCGTGGCAATACACGATATCCTTATGACTTCCAGTCTTAATACGATCGTTACGTCTTAGTTTGGTGTTGTGATGAAATTCATAACGATCCCAATCGAATTCGCCATTAGGCAATAGGAATGTTTCTTCATCTGACGCATCATCTGAAAGATCTAATACGTCTACTTCAAGTGATGTTTCTTCTTGAAGCTTAACAGGAGCCTGTTCTTTCTTAGAGAGCCTCTGTCTTTTTGGTTGGCCGTTGCTATTTGCACCAGCCTCTTTTTTTGAGTTCATTTTATTTAATTTAGAGTGAATGAATACTTAATATATAACTCGCTTCTTTTTAGTGTATTATTTGTTGTTAATCTTAAAACCTAGCTGTTTACCATACTCAAGAATCTGTAAAGTAGTATCTTCCTTCATATAGTCATCTATTAATTTATTTACATGTGTTATAACCGACTCTTCAAGCTTATACTTATTTTGTATACTTTTTGCCCTAGATTCAGTTAATGTACCACCTACAATCGTTTCAATTTGCCCTCTTAAATCATTAGCAAGTATTAATTGATTAAGCGTTTCAAAATCTTTATTACCCAATGGATTATTATCACTTGCAAGATCCATTGCATTAACACCTTTATCAATCTCTTTTTGATTAGCTATATAAAGTTTATAGAATCTCTTTACTAACTTTCTATTGTCTGCAGTAGACTCACCATCTGCAATATTATCAATAACCTCTTCAGCAACATCGGTCATTTTGTCAAGCCTTCTACTCACGTTTTTAATTAGCTTATTCTTCATGATCCTGTTCATTTCATCTGCATCGTCCTTATTAAATACAGCACCCAACTTATCAATTTGTGACTGTACAAATTCAAGTTGTTTGACCATAGGATCTAATGCACGAACAAGTACCTTTGTAGTCTCTAATTCCTGTAGACCAAATTCTTCTGCAAGGTCTAAGTATTTTTTAGCAAGCCTTAGTGCATATTGAATAGCCACAAGTATATTTAGAATTCTAATACCAACCTGCAAAAGTTTTGATCCAACGTTTGGCACTCCAGTAAATGTAGGAGGCATGAATACATCAATAATAGTAGATGAAATTTGAGGTACAATCTCTTTAAAACCTTTGATAGCATCTGAGTAAGCTTCTTTTAGTTTAGCATACTCTTTTTTCATAGCTTGTTTGCCATGTGTATTGTAATACTCCTTAAGCTTATCTAACTCTTCTTGTTTAGTCTTTTCATCAAGGCCCATACCATCAAACATTCTACCATATTTCGCAGTAATAAAGATAGCTACAAACTGGTTAAATGTAAGAAAGAATCCAGGTTGTGTAAGAACCAAATCAAGTGCTTCATTTGTTCTGGCAACTTCGGCTTGCCAATCTACCAACGGAGCAATAGTGGCTGTAGTACCTGAAGTACCAGATGTGCTACTTCCAGGAATAGCAGCAGACCCACCACCCTGAGTTTGAGCACCGCCCTGGTCGACTGTTCCACCGTTGCCATCTGACATAGGGACCCCGTTATTTCCACCTACTATTTGTTCTGGCATGACTTAGCTCTTTTGTTGAATTTTACCATCACCTGTATTAGTCAAGATATCAGACCTTAACTTAGCTGCATTAATAGACTCTGGCGGTAGGGCAGGGCCTGAAGGACCATATGGTGTTGGGTGTATATGTGATGTAATGAATCCTAGTATGTTTCTAATAACACTTGACAGTGTTGCGCCTCTCACCGCAGGTTCTGAAGTGTCATTAAATCCATCCGCGATATAGATATCTTTAGCGTTGATGATAACCTTTCCGTCGTTAGTTAGTCTAACCATAGGGTCAGCAGTCTTCGAGCCGCCAGTGGTCATGATAAAGCCATCAGTCGGCGAGTAGTATGCTCTAACATTCTTTTCAGAATCATACATAATCGAGATAACCTTTTCGGCTTCGTTCTCGTTATCTAGTACTTCAGTCTTAAGAGAATCGCTTGTGCGAAGTTGGAATGTATATCTTGGTTGGTATAGGTTACCATTGTCAAATCTAACACCAACTATGTCACCAATATTAGGTACGGCGAATGAACCGTGCACCATTGTGTTTGAAGGAATAGCCCATGGAATGTCCTGTGTTTCAAGTAGGTCGAATTTACCGAACACTTTGATTCGGCATCTTCCTAGCTTATTAGGGTCTACGTTTTCAACAACTTCACCAATCCAGTGAGTGTCTCTAAGGTTATCCTTAAACAGTTCGTTTTGATTCATTATCCGTTGACATTTCCGAGGTCTCCACGTCCAAAGCCCTCTTGGTTATTTATCAACGGAAAAATAGATGCGATTGCACCTCTCTTTAGAGCTTCATTAACAGGCATACCTGCTGCTCCATAAATGTTTGTATTTAAAGCCTGTCTAAATGCATTAGCACCAGACTCGATATTAACAACTGCATCCTTGTAAATGTTCTCAGGTGTTCTAGCAATCCCTGTAGTAAAGTTGCCAAGATTATTTAATCCACTTTGATAAAGTCTATCTAACTGTGAACCGTATACATTATCAGGATTATTAACAAGCCTTGCTGGGTTTGCTTTTGCAACAGACCTTCCAAAGCGATCAATGTTATCTTGCAGAATACCATTCACATCTCTAGCCACTCTATTACCAAGTCCTTCGCGACCTTCAGCAGCATCTTCAATATATTGATCGGGTACTGAACTTGTTACAATACCTTGTAGATAGTTTGTATCTTCATCAATCCTCTTAATAGTCTCGTACTTAATATTGATCTTCAAGTCAGTTGCCATTGTAGGCTCGCTAGATGAAAGAGAAGCAAAGGCTTCACTCGCAGAGTTTGGTACAAACTCACACTTATCAAACTCGAATTTAAACATCGGAGTAAACTCAGTAGCTGAGTTCTCAATATCATCCCAATCTACTATATTCAGGCTATTTGGGTCCGCGCTGTTGATCTTTCTTACCTCAGATACAATAACCCACATTCTAAAACGTCTGTAGTTCTCTGGCAAAGTTTGAGTCCATGCGGCGTTATCATATAGGGCCTCTCTGTACAAGTCCATAAGACCTGTAATAGCAAGGTTAATAGTTTCGTTACATGTAATAGTTATCTTAGCATCGTCACCGCCGGCATATGCATCCTTTCTGTTATCGTGGTATGTTACAACCCTATCAATGCCTTCGATGCTTTTCCAGTACCATGGCATCTCCTTATTGAGTAGCTGAATAGTATCAGTAAACTGTGTTAGCTTTGCTGCCCTTTTAGGTTCTTTATAGAAGTCTCTAAGAGTTTTGGCAGCATCTCCTGGGCTGAACAACGGAGACGTTGGGTCAAACATGATAGTGAATGACAAATACGTAGGATCTTGGTAAGCATTTTTTGAATGCCTATTCAACATCTCCTTTGAAAACTTATATTGATTTTTTTGGCCGGCCATAGATTTATATATTCGGATTATACTGTGTTAATCCTTGCTGGCCATTCCTTTCTAGATAGGTGTAATACTTGGTTGTATTTTCCAGCTTCATAAACATATTCGATACCCATGATTACGTAATAGCCTGTTAGGAACTCATCAACCTTTGGCTGCTCATCAGATATAGAAGAGCTCTCAGCCTCTTTTGGATTCTTATTCTCAAAGCCGGCTTCTTCTGATTTCTCTATCAGTTGTTTTGTAGCAACATTAGAGGCAGTAGTCATATTGTAAATAGTTACAGGAACCTTCATGTACCTGTAAAGTGCAGGGTTCATTGTCTTAAGAGTAACTACAAGTTTCATCTTATCCAACTCGACCATGTTCTGAATATTATGTATAACACTAAAACCATAGTTTAGGTGTACATTGCCCTCATTAGGATTTGAGTCTTGAAGACCTACAAACTTGTGTTTAGTAAGGCTATCATATTCATCAGTACTAGACTTTCTACGGCCTTTAAGTGGCTCTTCATTTTCTTTAATAGTTGAACTAACAATGGACTCTGTAAAAAACTCATTTAAGTTTTCTTTATTAGCATCCATATTTGTATTAAAATCATAATACTGGACAAACCTTCTATAGCCATTTTCAAGTGCTACAGTTGTTGAGTTGTTGATTAGATTATACGATGCAATATAATTAGAAGTTGAAGCTGCATTATTGTGATTTGTTAGAAGCAATTTAGTCATGTTTCCAGTATCACCTAGCTGGCTATCCTCTGATCTTTCATAAAATGTTTGAACCGTCTTAAGCTCAGCCATTTCAATATCTTCCTCGGCATTAAAAAGCTTTTGGACATCAATAAAGTTTATATAATAATACGGATCAATCGAATACGTTTGAAATGTTTCATCAGAAATATAGGAGTATAGTACTGTCTTGTCAATCAAATCAAACTTAGTTTGGTATGCACAAAGTCTAACCATCTCGTCATCAGTCGCCTCTACATTTGTTGCGAATCCAAGCTTAAGGTCCTCTGCAATCTTGATCAAGTGATCATATGAAGTTGCCTTACCATAACTCTTACAATCATCAGTATACATCCCTGGAAGTTTAGCAATAGCTCTTACGTGAAATGTAGTACCCTTAGTAGCTCTTTCAGCATCCGACGCTGGAACGCCCCTAAACTCAATGATATGAAAGTCCATTCGAATATCCTTGTACTTATCACCTCTCGCCTGCATTCTAAGCCCCAGAACATCACCATCTCTAGGAAACTGAGATACTGCAAATGCACCCATCCTGTCATAAAGTACAGCACTAATCTCAGGAAACTTTCCAGTAAGTCTTAATCTAAAAGAACCAACCTCACCAGTCTGGAAGGTATATCCATTTATCCTGATATACGGTTGCTGTGCAGATGCAACATCAAAGTTGTCTCCGCCCTCTCTTTGACCCATATCAACTGCAGCAATATTATCTACTGCAATCGTTGGCTCAGTTATTGTTAATATGTGAGCATTTAAACCCATAAGAGATTATACTTCGCTTTTTCTATCGACCTCAAGTGGTCCATTAGCCTCTCTAGTGATGCCAACAACTTTAGTATTGGTTTGACCTTCTTTAAGAACATTAGGCGGTAGAGGTGCACTAGAACCATTCTTGTATTGCGCTGACTTTGCTTGAATAAAGTCAAGGCGCTTAATATCCTTTTTAGTCATTCTTCTTTCAGAAATAAACTGTTCTTTCTTAGTATTTCCGTTTGGTCTACCCGGCTTAGTAAACTTCTTGAATACAGATACAGCCGATGGAATCTCAAGTACATCGCCAGCTGCAATACCAAACGGATTGGAAATACCATTCCACTTTAGGATTAAGTCTAGCATGTACTCAGTATCGTAATAGCTAAGGGCAATCAAGTCCGGTCTGCCCTCTTCTTCAATCGCTACAACATGTGTTGCAATAACACTAGTCTTCTCAGTAAAGATAACATATGGCTCCGTCATAGCGACCTTACCATCAACAACGCGCTTGCCTTGGAATGTATTGAAGTCCATTATCCGTGTGTCATTTTTTCAATCAAGCTCAAGTCTGGCTTAGAGTCTTTATTACCATATGCCGTAGCAATCATCGGTCTATCGATGTTAGCACCATTCTTAGGTTGTAGATAGATTCTACCTTTACCACCATTAAACATAGACTCGATATCAGCCTTGTCTCTTGGTCTAGCGTGCTTTAGATTCATAGTTAATTTAAGCTGTGTTGGGAAACCGTCGTAAGACATTTCACCATCAAAAATAAACTCAGCACTATCACAATACATGTTACCAATAACAGCAATAGGGTTTAGTGGATTACCGATAACAACGTGCATATCTCCAGTAGCATCTCCAGAAAGGAATGCCTTTACAGCCTGGCCACCTTGAGGAGTACCAAACATGTTCTGTAGTTTACCACCAATAAAGTTCTTTGCAACCGAGCTACCCATCAATCCATTCTCACTGATATCTTGAAAGATGTTTCCAAGACCTGAAAGCGCTGATTCAACAATACTCTTAAAGTAGCCACCATAGTCACCTGACTTTAGCTTAGACTGGTCACCGATTGGCTTATTAATCTTACCACCACCAGTATATCTCACCGAGCCACCCCAGAAGTTACCGTTATTATATGTTAGCGCAAGTAGGTTCGCCATCAAATCAAGGAATGCAATCTTAGGGTTAACACCTTTGATTTGGCGAAGATCATATTCAAATATAAGTGTAATGTCATTAGAGAATGAAAGACCTTGCTGTCTTACTGCAACTTCTTTGATAACGTTAATAGGACCAAATACGTGGTTAGGATATGTGTCAGTAAGAGGATCGTGTCCATCTCTAGCGGCTTTAACACCTGCAGCATCCATACCATTTGCAGCACCCCATACAGCAGACATGAAGTCACTTCCACCAATTTGAGATTGTACTTTACCACCTGAACCACCACCATCAATAGTCTGAATAGAAGACTCAACATTTTCCCATTTCTGACTAACAGTAAACTTAAGCATACTGTTTAGTTCATTACCTGTAGATTCACCAAACCAAGTAACAGCCTGTGCAATAGCAGGAAGACCATTCTCAACAATCTTTTGGTTTTCCATTGATTTGCTACTAATGATATTATCTTCAACAGGCATTGGGAACCTTCTAACAGTTACTAGATAGTTGTTAGGAATTCTACCGTGATATTTAGCAAGTGCAAAGTCAAAGTATCTATAGTTATAAGAAATAGATCCAAGCTTGCTTGTATTTTCAATAATAGTCTGGACTGTTGGGTTTCTAAGGTGTTTACCGTCTTCGCCTTCATACCCACTAAGAGTAGTAGGACTGTTATATGAATCGTTAGCACCCGACGGATCAGAAGCAGAAAGTTTAGAACCTAGGCCACCTTTATATTTAATAAGAGACCAGTCATTAAACAAGGAGAAATAAGCTTTCTGTCCTGGAATTGCTTCTTCAAGACCTTTAGCTGGATTTGCATCGTATGAAATACTTTGAGTAAGTTCAGAACCCGCAGCACCATATAGTACCTCAAAGTTTACTACTTCAGGCGGTTGCGTTGTCTTAGCTAAATCATCACCTATGTTTCTGTCTACGTTTGTTGGTGGTGGGGTATTAGGTATTCTAGCACCATTATACGTTGCAGTTCTACCACTAACCGATGTTACTTCCTTACCAGTAAATCTGTTCCACCATTTGTTACCAAAAGAGGTAACCTCGTTGCCGATGTCTGATGCATTATTTCCAAGTCTACCAACATATGCCTGGTCCTTTGCCGTCTTTCTATTAACAATGTCACCAGTTTTTCTAGCAAGCGGAGTAGCAGTCTGATATGTGTTAAACACAGCACCGCCCACTGTATCAGGAAGGGCAGCAATACTATTATATGCAGAAGTTGCAGCACCAGATACAGCATTTGCAGAATTAGATGCATATCCAGCCCCAGTACTAGCAGCAGAATTAATAACAGGCGCGCCAGCATTATATGCACTTGAACCGCCCGCACTTACAGCATTATAACCAGATGCAGCAGCATCAGTTGTAGAGCCCCATAAATTTCCTAGCTGTCCAGTTGTTCTAGCAAACCAATCTTTAGCGCTATTGGCACTTAGTCCGTAACCCATGTAAGCAGATATACTTTTCTTTTATATATCAGTCTAAGCTATCTAGCTCATCAAACGATGCGCGATTGATTATGGAGTCTATCCAATTATTACGTTTAGGTTCACGATCCTTTAAGAATCTTTTTAGTGCCATTGAGAAATCGTCTCTTGACTGGAAGTAGTATTGGCCAGAGCGGTAATAAGTTCTATTAGTCTGTTCGAATATTTCTTTGATATTCTTTTCAATCATGAATGTCTGAACCTTATTGAATAACTCTCTAATTTCAACTTCAGTTCTAGCACACATGACTGAGTCAACAACCACTAGATACTTATCCCAGTTTTTACCATCTCTAATTCTGGCTTCGAACTCTTCACATGTGCTATAGTCTTTGCGCTTGAATTTAAAGATGGCATCTTTGTTTTTAAAGTTACCAGGAAACTTGTATCCAAACAAGTACCTTTTCAAGAAGTTAATGTCGTCATAGAACTTAACAATCTTGATTTGATATTGTGGATTAAACTCATCCATCTTAACATCATAGATGAGGCCCCTTACTGGGATTAAAACATTTGGATTAGAAGGGCTAGATATTAATGCATGGCAGTATTCACCCTTAGGGAATAACTTATGCTGTATCATTTGTCTATAAATTTAACTGTATCAAAACGGCTTAGTACACCCTTCTTAGGATAATCCGTTCTATTTATGATAACAAGTTTCATTGGCATCCTACATTCATCTGGAGTTATAGTCTCTAGTGTTTCCTGGATACCCTGTGTGGTGTCAGCCGTTAGATTCTTGAGTAAGTATATAAGTTTATAGTCTTTCGGAGAAAGCTCATTAGACTCTTCTGAAATGGCTATTTTATTTATAACATTATTCATAGCAGAATGTAGGTGAAGGCCGACAACCTTATCATTTGGATTCTCTCCATAAGGGTCGGCCTTCGTTAGTTTATCGATGATATCCAAGTAATTGATTACAAAAGAACCTTCACCATTTAGGCGAACATATCTATTGAATTCGGTCTTGGTATTGCACCATATACATTCTACTTTTAGAATCATTACAATTTTGAGAGTTGTTCTCGCATCATTAGCAAGAACTTCTCTGTATTTTTAATTCGATTCTCGAGTTCAGCTTTATCCTCAATTTGAGGAATGAAGCTCTCACCCCAGTCAGCAATGATCTTGATTTGATCTGGCTGTTTCGAATTACCAAGTTCCATGCCCATGTCTTCAGAAAGTTCATATAGCATATTCAACTTGGTAATGACGACATCTCCATTCTCAAGATCATAAACAACCTTTGATTCGAAGACTTCACCAGCCGCATTAATATTATCATCAGTAACGGTCTTAATAATACCGTTATCAGCAATCTCTAACAAGATCTTTTGCATGTCTATTAGTTCATATCGTTAGCTTGACGACGGAGCTGGTTAGCTCTCTTACGATCTTCGCGATATGTGTCTTTGTGTTTTACAGTAGTAAGCTGCCAAGCCTCGATCAATAGATCAATCTTCTGCTTTGAGTAGCCCATCTCATTGTAAAGTTCAACAAGCTTTGACTCTCTTTCAGCGAGAGCTTCATACATTGCTTGCTCAACTGCTTCTGTGTTTCTTTTGTGTAGAGCTGCACCCTCAGTTCTAGTCTTGTTATACCATAGTTTGCCCAACTCAGTGTATGGACCAAAAAGGTTTTTAACTCTCAACATTTGAGTAGCTCTAAGCTGCCAACGTCTTTCGCGTCTATTAGCCATAATATTCAATTAAAAAATTAGTGATTTGTTCTTTAATATACTCTTGAAGTTTATTTATCTCAATTTGTGCAAGAGCAACACTCATGATTTCTTCATTCAGATCCTCTGATTCCATGCCTTCGCTTAGCATTGCATAGATAGCAGGAGTCGGAATGTTTACGTTAATTTCTACAGGAACGTTTACCACGTTCTTCTTACTCATCTTCTCAATCATTTTACCCATCACAGTAGGTTCTTTTACTTCTGGTTGAGTAACTACTGGGCTTGAAGTATTTGTTGTAACTGTAGGTGTTTGGTCTTGTGTAGGACCTGTTCGTGGAACTAGTCCTGCTTCTTCAGCAGATGCTGCAACTGCAGGCTTTTGGTTCTGCTTCTTAATATTTAGTACTTGGTTATCGTGTTCAATTTCCATAAGGAATTCCTTTACTAATGAAGGATTAATACGAGAACCATCTGTAAAGTATAGCCATTTAATATCTTTTTGGGTTTCAGAAACTTCTACAACGTCACCAAATTTATCACCCTTAATCCATTGATACCTCTTTTGTTTTTTAATATCTGCCACTTCCATATCTTTTAGATTAGACTTTGTGTTTTCTTTGGAATCTTTCGAGAAAATCCTCGTTAAAGTTTCTAGAACCTTCATAATATTCTTCTAAGTATTCTGTTACAAGATTTACTGATTTAGACGGTCCTATTAGTGCATCTGCTTTTCTATATCTGTCAGCGAATGTTTTAGAGTCTAATGTCTTCAACTCTTTAACCATGACCTCATATTCAGGTAAATAAACTTTATTAAATCCCATTATATTTTAATAACTTCAATGTTAGCGCTTGCTAGTAAATTTTGGCCTGTCATATCTCGATAATCCTCAGTATAGAAAACACGTTTAATACCCGACTGGATTATAAGCTTTGAACACTCAAAGCATGGTGTTGTGGTAGTGTACAAATCAGCACCATCAGAGCTCAGTGTTGACTTAGCAATCTTTGTGATTGCATTTGACTCAGCGTGCAACACTTCTCTTTTAGTTTCATGTGTCACTTTACCGCATACACCATTGGCATTGCAGAAATATCCATCATCCTCCAAAGCCTTAATAGCCTCTGGATTCTTTTCATATCCACCATCAACTTCTACTATCGCAACATGTTCATGTTCACAGATATTATCAAAGCCTGATGGTGTACCATTATAACCAAATGAAACAATCTGGTTATCCTTAACGACAACACATCCAACCTTACGACGTTGAGCATAGCTAAGCTCTGCAACATCATAAGCGATCTTCATATAAACTTTATCAATAGGTGTACTAGGCATCTACAAAATATAAAAGGTCCATGTATTATACACGGACCTTCTATGGTTGTTTCAAAAGAAACTATGAGTATTAATCTTCTGTAGAAATAACTTCACCTTCAGCTTCGAAAGACTCGATCATTTCAGAGATCTTCTTAGAGTAAGATTCTTTTAGACCGTTACACGCTGCTTCATATTGCTCAAGTGTAATATCCTTCTTCATTTCTGTAAGAGTATTGCAAGCCATCGATGCTAGAAGTGAAGCATTCTCGTTAAGGTATGCTTCGATAGTATGTGTATCGTGTGCATCTTCTTCCCAAACCTTTGCTTCGTTCTTGATCATGCCGAAAGCTTCTTGTAGAATATCAGTAACCAATCTTGGCTCTTCTTCCTTTTCGCCTTCTTCAGACTCTTCGCCTTCTTCAGACTCTTCGTCCTCATCGTCGCCCTCGTCTTCGTCATCAGATTCCTCTTCGTCATCATCAGCTTCAACTTGGCCGTCTTCACCAGGAATTTCGTCAACGATCTCGTCGCCTTCCTCTTCTTCGTCTTCCTCGCTTACAGACTCTTCAACCTCAACAGCACCATCTTCGCCTTCATCTTCAGGCATTTTTTGATCTGCTGGATCTACAATCTTTTTATCTTCTTCTGAGTGAACATCTTTGGTGTCTGCTTCCATTTCTTCAGCATCTTCACCAGCACCTTTGTCAGTTGACTTAGCTGGCGCTTTAGCTTTAGGTTGATCATCAGACACAACGTCCTCTCCGCCTTCAGCCGTTTTTGGCTCACCCATGTCTACGATCTCCTTCTCGATTTCTTCTGCAGAATCGATATCAGCGATGTATTCTTCAAATGTTTTTAGTTTTGCCATGGGATATGGTATTTTATTTTGTTATTATTTATATATCAAACTGCTTTTATTGATTAATAGCCTCTGTGACCACCTTTGAAGCGTTTCATGTTAGATTTTATTCTTTTTCATCCACTTACCAACTAGGTCGACTACCATATTAAAAAGTGGATTGCGAGTGTCTCCTTCGAAGTAATCTTTCACCAAGTAATATGCGCCATCAACCTCTTCGTCATTGTTGATCATATCTTGAATATGACCAGTGATTTGATCTGCAATATTCTCAGCCTCTTTGTGGCTGCCCTCGTTAACAAATGATTCAAATGTTTTAAAGTGTTTCATATCCTTTGATTCAAAATTGATTTTGAAGTTTTTGTCAATCTTCTTTACAAGCTTCATTAGCTCTGTAAATGGTAGACCTGTTTCTTCCATTGCGTCTTGCATAGTCATTACACCTGATGCAATCTGCTTAGCATAAGACATTGGCGAATACTTATTGATATTGTAAGCTTCTTTGATTTCTTCCATTTTAGCAATAGCCCAATCAACGCCTTCAGTACCACCCCAGATCAACCATGCAATATAGCCTCTATCCTTCCAAGGAGTATCTTTAAACTCGGCAGCAACTTCAGAATTCTTTCTGTGTCTGTTAAACTGAGCCATTCTAGAAACTACATCTTTCGATAGTGATTCGCCTTTAGCCAACTGGTGAGCTCTAGCCCAACCAACTTCAGTACCGCCAGTAACTTCATCACGGCCATACTTCTCTTTCCACTCGATAGCCTTCTTCGCATTTGCCTTAGCAGCTGCTGGGTAATCGTTATAAGTTTCTTCAGCTTCGTTGACAGTTGACTCAGATACTTCAGCAGCAATATCTTTATCAGCTCCACCCCAAGTACCTTTACCCTTTTCAATAAATGCATTAACTCTAGCATAGCCCCATTGCTCTTGACCCATGCCCTCTCTGTGGCCACTGTTCCAAGCGTCCATGCCCCTTCTCATTACAATACGAAGTAGGCCGATAGCAATACCGCTTTCGTCAGACTTTTTCTTTAGAGCTGTTTCGATATCTGGATTATCAATAGGACCTCTATCTCCTTCAGCCTTCTCAATAACTAATGACTCAGAAGCATCAACTGCTGCCTTAAGGTCCTTATCGTTTTGAGCAATACGCTTTCTTTGCTTATTAACTATCTTACCAAGAACTCTTTTAACTTCAGTATCGGCAACCTTCATAAGCATCTCAGTAGCCTTTAGTTTAGCTTCAAGTTTAACCTTAGAAACATATCTACCAAGAACCTCACTCTCCTTACCAATTTCATCCATCACTTCAATGATGTTTTGTTCTTGGTTAGTTAGCAAATCTAATTGAGCTTTATGTGGACTGTGTGAATATGAAGGACTGCTACTTGCTCTTGATCTAAATCCATTGCTTCCATCATCTGGGTTACCAGACCATCCATACATATCATCCCCTTCTTCAGCAGCTTCAAGTTCAGCACTCAACTCCTCAGTTGGATCACCCTGTAATTCTAGTGTACCTTTCTTAATAAGAGTCTTAAGAAGTTCGTCAGCATACTTATCTAGAACTCTCTTTTGCTTACCGTTTGTGAAGATGCCCTTTAGCCAACTAAAGAATCCCTCATCTGTTGTGCTAGCAATAACTGCTTCAATCTCTTCGATAGAGACTTTGCCTTCTAGAATATCAAAGATTTCAGCAGAGATGTTAGACTCTGCAGAATTAAAGCTTTCGAATGTATGGAAGTGTTTCATATTACTTTGAGTATGGTGCATAGATTGTTTCCAACCATGCTCTAAGTTCTTTTGAGTCTTCTAGTTTAAAATCAGCCATAACTTCTTTCATGAATGAATTGAAGTTCTTAGCCGTCTTAGCAATGATGTCAATATCAGACATACCACCTTCTAGTAGTGATTCAGAAGCTGCAAGTTCAGCATTTCTATCTTTACCCTTTACTGCTGCATTAAGCTCTTTCTCAAGCTCTTTCTTTTTAGCAGTTAGAGACTTTAGTTTTTCAAGGTATGATTCTTTCTTTGATGCATCAGCTGCCTTCCATTCCCTGACAGTCTCCTTCATATCGTTAGTAACAGTATCCCACTCTTTCTTAATCTTGTTGATTGAACGTGCTTCGTCCAATTCAATGTATTCAACAGATTCGCTAACTTCAACAGGCGCAAGAA
>OCVQ010000328.1_pt1 | contig 43774 bp, 56 predicted proteins | sample 1539061 | NCBI WGS metagenome assembly OCVQ01 (sample SAMEA3355526, study PRJEB22509) | marine metagenome | biome: marine; feature: river plume; material: water | place: USA | collected 2010-08-08 | depth 0.5 m | reverse complement strand
GATAACATCATTAAACAAACAACAATAAAATTATGAGCGAAGAAGCAGAAAACAACGGAGGATTCTTTTCTAATCTAAAGAATCAAATTATTGCAGGTGCTGGGGTTGTGTTAACAACTATTGGTGGTGTTTTTATCGATGAGGTAAAAGGTATTTTAGGTATTGTAGATGAAGAAGAGGGTGGAGCTAAAACCGAAATGGTTCAACAACAATCTCAATCTCAATCAAATAATCAGCAAGTGATTATAAACATACCAGAGCAAAAACCAGCGGAAACTAAGACGGTAATCATTAGAGATACTACCGCTAGAAAACCAGTAAAGAAATTGGAAAAAGAACAAGAAATAGATTGGTAACATAAACTAAAAACATTATGAAAGATTTTATATTAAACAATTCAATTGTGAATATTTGGAAAGAAGCAAATTCACCATTAGAGTATTTAGTTGCTTTATGGATTACCGGATTATTTCTTTTGGCAATTGGTGGGTTATCAACAATTTTAGTTGCAACCATACTAAATCCACATATGTGGGATAATGTTCAATTTGGTATATACGATACATTAGGGTCATAATATGAAAAAAATAATATTAATAGTGGTGGGTGTATTTTTTACACTTACCTCTTATGGGCAAATAGGTTCAATTAAAGCAGAAACTTATCAAGCTGATTTTGAAAAGAAAGCATCAATTGATGATGTTTCTGATTATGATGGACCAATGATTCCAATCGCACTTTTGAATGTGGGTATCTCCGATGAAGTATATGAGATGTACCCCGATTTGAAGGATGCAAGAATTGGTTTAGGGGTTACCAATATGGTAATTGAGTATTTAGATTGGACAAATCGTTTCCAATTTGTAGAAGAAAAATCTGAAATTAAAAACAGAATGAAAGAACAATGGGTTGCATCTCGTAAAGGTGTATCCGAAAATCAGGTCTATGGAATGGGTAAAATTAAATTAGCAGAATACTTTGTAACTATTGAGGTATATGACTTTTCAGTTTCAGAAGATGAAATACTTTCATTTAAGGAAGGTTCTAAACAAACACAAACAACTCGATTAGGATTACAAGTTCGTTTCACTAATGCAACCGATGGAACTTATTTCGTTGGTTCTGGATTAGGTGATGCAAACACAGTAAAAACACAAGAAGGTATCTTAGGTTTGGATGTTGAAGAAATCAATTTCAGACAATCTGCTATTGGAGTAACAACTCGTAAGGCATTAGAAACCGCATCTGCAAGAATTGTTTCACGAATGATTAAAAAAGGAATCTTCGAGAACTAATGAATGAAACGAATATTAATAATATTATTTTTATTATTTGGATTTAGTTCTTACGGACAAGTTTTTACTCAAACATTTGTGGATAGGTGTACGGGTGAAGTAAAGATAGTAACTGCAAATTTCATAAATGGTTCAGCAACAGTTGCATTCTATAATAAAATAAGAACCTTTACTTACGCTGAGTTTACCAGTGGGGTATTACAACAATGGTTAAACGAAACATATGTGTGGTGGAACTTACTATCACCATGTTCAACCGCAACTCAACAAACACAACAAGCTCAACAAACCGCTCAAACCGCACAGCAAGCAGCTCAAACTGCTGCTAGTGTGGCTACATCGGTACCAACTACACCACCACCCACATCAACAACTAATACAATGGGAGGTACGAATGCATCATCTAATACAACTAACGGCTCCACATCTCAGAATTCATCTACAAATAATACTAATGAGAGTGGTAATAGTAATTCATCGGGTTCAACTGAATCTTCTTCAGGTGGCTCTGGCGGCGGAAATAGTGAAGGAAAATCAGAAGGAGGTGGAGGAACTTCTGAAGAAGGAAAATCATCTGAAACTAAAAGTGAAGAGACTGAAACAAAGAGTGGAGAATCTAAAGAATCCTCAGAAGAAGGAGGAGATGACGGAGGTGGAAAAGAAGGAGGAGATGAAAAAGAGAATTCAGATGATAATGGAGATGGAGAAAAATCTGAAGAGGAGGTAGAAAAGAAGAAGGAAGAAAAGAAGCAAGAGAGAAAGGAAAGGGTTAAGAAGTTTAATCCTATTCAAGTTAAAGCAGATATGATGGCAATGCAGTCCTTATTGGGTTCGTATGATGTTGTTATGGCTACTGGAGCATCTCAAACTTCTTTATTTGGCGATGAAACCTTTGGATTAAACGGAATGGTTTGGAGTAACTTCAGACAGTTTACTTTAACTGCTTCATATTCAAAGGTTAATATCAAAATCCCCTCTCTAACAACACTTATACACGGAGACCATACACACTATGGTGTTGATGGTAAAGTATCTTCTAAGTCCCCTCTAATACCCCCTACTCCAACGGTAGGTTCTATCAATGCGTTCTCATTAGGATATTCAAACAACTTTGGAAATGGAACGATTGTTCTTTCCGCAAATAGAATGAAACCTATGGGAAAATGGGGAACCGCTGGTATAGGATTCTCAATGGCTAATATGTTTGGTGAAGGGAAGTATCAAGTGAGTGTAGTTGGGTATAATGTGTTGTACACAAACATCGTTAATGTAAACGATAGAATAACTTACGCACCTGCAATCATTTGGACACAATCACCATATATGGGTGGGTTTGATTTACAAAATGATTTGAAAGGAACTACTATTGGTGGGATGGGAATACTTGCTAATTCTTTTACAATAAGATTGACTAGGAGATTCACAATTAATACAGGTTGGACAGTTATTAAATCAACTGTAAAGGGTATGCCACTCATCAATTCTTTTATGATTGGTTCCAAACTTCCTTTTTAGATATTTATCCTTATGGGATATTTTGTGATAGATAGAGATAAAGAGTATATAGATACACTTACACTTATCAAAAAAATAAAAGATAGTGAGTGGGTTGATTCAAACACAATTATTGTTGTTTGCTCACCTGAATATAGTTCACAACTATGTCAACTGATAAACCATTCCCTTTCACACCTCAATAACAATGAACCATTTGAAATGGAGTTTTTAGAAATGCCATATCCAAATGAAGAGAGATTGACTAAATCCGAATACTCACTATTGTGTGAAGAACTTTCTGAAAAATATAGAGGAACTGATAAAAAACTAATGTGTATTGATTCGGGTTGTTTAAGGGGTAGTAATTTTAGTACTCTTAAAAATCAACTAATTGGTTCAGTTGATAACTTTAGATTTGGGTGTTTATATATTCAATCCAATTCGGCATTTGAACCCGATTACTATACTGAAAAGTTTGATTTTGAAAAGGATGGTGGATTATTGTTTTGGTGGGAGAATCCAAGTAACCCTTTATGGAATTGGTAAAATCAAATATTTATACAAAATAAATTGATATGAAAGAATACGCTGTACAAAAACAACTCATACCAGTTGACCAAAATGCTGGAGACCCTAATTGGGCAAAAAGACAGATTTGGGTTTACAAATTAAATGGTGAAGATTCATTAGATGAATTCGACACATTATCCGAAGCACAATCTAAAAGAGATGAATTGGATGCTGAGGACCCTACACCTAGAGTTTATAGAGTTGTCAAGAGATTAGACAAATTCAACTACGAAGTTATTTAATTTTTATTGTCTAATTTTTTATTTTAATTTTTTTATTTTTCTTGCTGTCTTGTCTTGCACCGTGTCTCTGTGCGTTTTGTAAAATTCAAAAAAGGAAAATTTATCTTATCCAACAGGAGTGGGTACCTGAAGTTTCGAAGCGTTTAGACTCATAGCTTCACCTTAGAGTATCGTATGTGTAGTAATACATATATATGAGTTTTAGAAAACGGCACGAAAAAAGGACTTGTTTTTTTGAAAAGATTTTCGTATATTTGTGAATAAGACATTAAAAACAAGTTATGAGCGAAGAAAAAATCGAATACGGTCAATCGGCTGTTGAGTTTTGTGAGGCAACTTACCCACAAACAACTGAAGAGTTCAAAAAGATTTTGGACGAGATGTACATTACCTTTTGTAAGAAGCAACGAAACTATGGACCTGGAAACATTTCCGTAGGAACAGCTTTGGAAACTAAGGATGATGTGAAACTTTCACTTACTGGTTTATGGTTTCGTATCAATGATAAAGTTCAGCGTTTGAAACAATTAGTAGTATTGGGACAGCCCGATGAAGTGGGTGAATCAATTCAAGACACTTATGAGGATTTATCAGTTTATGGTATCATCGCTCAGATTGTTCAACGAGGTAAATGGGCAAAATAATGAAAGTAACTTATTGTGAAGTATGGGGACAGATTTATCTACTACCCTTTATCAAACTGACTCACACTCGAACTCTCAATGGTGATTTAGAACTTATCATTGGTTGGTTAAAGTGGGAAATTGTAATTGGAATCTAAAATGAGAATTTGGCACATATCAGATACACACACCTTTCATAATTTGTTGGAGATTCCAACTGATATTGATATGGTGATTTTTAGTGGGGATTGTTCTAATCCAAGAGACCCCTTTGCCAATGAACCCGAAGTTAGGGATTTCATTGATTGGTATAGTGCGCTTCCGATTAAACACAAAATCTTCGTAGCTGGTAATCACGATACTTCAATTGAAAAGAGGTTAGTTACTAAATATGATTTTATCAACGCTGGTATTATCTATTTAGAAAACGAACACACAACTATTGAGGGATTAAAAATCTTTGGTTCACCTCACACTCCTACATTTGGACATGGGTGGGCTTTCAACAAAGATAGAACAAAGTTGGAAAGAATTTGGAGAAAACTCATTGATATTGATACTGATATTATCATTAACCACGGACCACCAAAAGGAATATTGGATATCTCATTTGATAGATTTGGTGCGATGGAAAGATGTGGTGATAAATCTCTAATGAACCGAATTATTGAAGTAAGACCTAAGTTGGTTTTATTTGGACACATTCACAATTGTGAAGATATCATCAATCAGGGTGTTCTACAAATCAGTACCTTACCAACTAATTTTTCAAATGGTTCAGTTGTAAAAGATGGTAGGTTTGGTCAATTATCCTCTAATGGAAATGTGATTGAAATTAAAACAAAAAAGTCAATATTCGAAAAGGTAAAATATGAATTGGAAAGAGTACTTCAGAAATATCGCTCATCAAGTCAAACTAAAGTCAAAAGATAAATATACTCAGATTGGTGCGGTTATCGTTGGGGCAGATAACGAAATCGTATCAACTGGATATAACTCATTTCCCAGAGGTATCTACGATAACGAACCGCTCAGACAGGAAAGACCTGAAAAGTATTATTGGTTCGAACATGCGGAAAGAAACGCTATCTATAATGCTGCACGAATTGGTGTATCTACCAAAGGAACTACAATGTATTTAACTTGTGGAATCCCTTGTGCGGATTGTTGTAGAGGTATCATTAATGCTGGAATCACAAAGATTGTTTGTGAGGTTGGTGAAGCTGGTGCTAAAGGTGTTAAGTGGGAAGAAAGTGGTAAGCGAAGTTTACAAATGTTTCACGAAGCCGATGTTACCATAGAATATTACGAATAGTGATATTTATGTAAAAGGGAACTATTGTGGCTGAACGACTACTACTTAACGATTCTACAAATACAAATGTGATTAATTTTGAAGATAACTCATCTTCGGGTCCATTTACTATACCTAAAAGTGTAGTTCCTACAAACAATACAAATGTAAGTGTTTTCTCCTCTCCAATTTTACAAAAAATGGAAAATGAAACATTACAAACAACTAAGACTGTTGAATTTGATGGTATTGTTGAGAAAGTAAAAGTATCAAACTTAACTCAAAAAGGTTCTGTAACACTAAGTGGAGATTATCCACAAAATACATTAACAATTCCTAAATACGATATATCCAGTATCATTTCAGTTAATGATTCTGAGGTTGATATTAACTTTGTATTAGCTTTACAAGAAGATGAAACCGATGCTAATCCGAAATTATACACATCTTCAAAATTCTACAACACACTTGTTGGAATCTACAATGTTAATCCAATATATGTTAACTATGTAGTTGATGCGGAACATATTGTATTAGTTAACTTAGCTCCATTAAAGCAAAAAATAAGTGAACTTAGAGCAGATGAATTAAATTTGGATATAAATCTTACAACTACAACGGGTGAAAAGAAATATGTTCAAGTTCACAGAAACTTATTTGAAAAATCAAATTATCAAACCACAACCGAAGGTGGATTAAAAGCGGAACCAACTTATGATTATATCGAATTACTAAAATACATTTCTTGGGTTGTTCGTAAGCCAAATCCAAATTACAATGAAAGAATACTACAAGCAAATTTGTTAGGTCAATATGGTAGTATAGAAGTAGAAACCCCTTCACCAACACAACCATCTACAAATACAACAACAACTCCACCATCTACTCAATATCCTCCAATCGGAAGAAAGGGAGTTGAAGATGAAGAAGAAGTTCTATTTAATGGTGAATTATATTGGTGGATTGAATCACTTCAGCAATGGAGATTGCAAGAAAGATAACTCAAACTAATTACTGAATTCATAATACTTATAATAGTAACATTAAAGATTGGATACTTTGAAAAAAAGACCTTTAGTAAATGTTGAATGGAGAAAATACATCTCAACTGAAAACCACACATTAAACGAATATCTAAAAGATTTCGGTGAGGATTATTTATGGGGAGTATTTGAACTGTTATCAACAGCCCAATCTAACAATCTTCCATCTATCATTCTTATTGAATTTGCAAAATCTGATGTGGTATCTGTAATATCAAAATCAGATTACACATTGGCGTTACATAGATTATTAAAATTGTGTGAACTTTTGGAACACTATGAAATATGTTCTGAGATTGTAAAATATCAAAAACAATTTGAACTTACAAAAGAGTCAACCAAAAAGAAAACGCAAAAACAATTAACTACTTAAATTTTATTTATGCCGGAGAACATCGAAAAGACACCACCAAAAGGAAAAATCAAATTTGATTTGAACTTATCCAATGAACAAAAAGATGCTAAATCAAATATTCTTTATCACCCATATAATTTTATAATGGGAAAAGCTGGAAGTGGTAAAACACTCTTAGCGGTTCAGGTGGCATTAGATATGTATTTTACAAGACAAGTAAACAAAATCGTTATAACAAGACCAACTGTTTCAAATGAAGATAATGGTTATCTACCTGGTTCACTTTCCGAAAAGATGGAACCTTGGTTAGTCCCAATTCGTTCCAATATGAGAAAGGTTTATAACAAACCTCATATTTTGGAAAAAATGGAAAAAGAAGAAAATATTGAATTGGTTTCACTATCTCACTTCAGAGGTAGAACCTTTGATAACGCTTGTGTTATTGTTGATGAGTTCCAAAATTTAACCAAACCTCAATTGGGAATGGTGCTGGGTAGATTGGGTAAACTATCTACAATGATTCTTACTGGAGACCCACAACAAATTGATTTGAAGTTCAATAATGACTCGGCAATACACGATGTTCCAAAACTAAAAGGTTCAGACCATGTGTATCAGACGGTACTTAAAGATAATCACAGACACGAAGCATTAAATGAAGTATTAAGATTACTATACGAGTATAATTAAAACATTCCTTTTTAGGCGCTACCTTAAAAGGCGAATCCTCACTTTTGACTGAGTTCATTAGTGGGGATTTTTTTTGAAAATAATTTACAAAAGGCTTGTATATGTCAAATTTATTTTGTAAGTTAGTACTGTAATTGAGAGATAACCCTAAAACAATTGATATGAAAACTAAATTTGATTTGTGGCTTGAAAAAGTTGATGAACAACGAAAAGAGTATTGGGAAAGTAAGTTTGGTTACAAACCCTACGAACCTTTGAAAGTTAAAAAAGGAAATAAGTTTATGAAACTTATTGATGGAAATTCAGTTTGGGCATTTATTTGTATGTTCGATGGAGAACATAAAGGTGTTGTTGTTAAGAAAGGAGATTTAATGAAACCAGCATCTTGGCAACAAGCAGCTAAACACTCTCGTGGTAACATCTTTGATGGAACTGATAAATGGGAGTATTATGGACCAACTTACTTAGTTTAATTAAAACCCTAAAATATAAAAGATATGTTGATTAAAGAATTTTATTTGAATGAATATCCAACCGATGAGTTAGGAATTGAACTGAATAATGGTGCAACCTTTGGTGGACTATGGGCTGCAATTAGTGGTGGTATCCTTTATGAATACTTAGGTGTTGGTGATAGTTTAGTAAGAGAACGAGTGTTTGAAAGGTTCTCAAAAATTACAGGTCACTCTTACGATTATATTTACAATCAATGGTTAAATAATTAAAAAAAGACTTGCATGATTCAAATATATTTTGTATATTTGATAGTAAATGATTGAGATGACCGATAAGAAAAAAATAGTTTATATTGATATGGATGGGGTCTTAGTTGACCTTAACTATGAGATAAACAAATGGTTGGAAAACCATCCGCACTTAAAAGAACGATACAAAAACAACCCCGACCACATTCCAGGTATCTTCCGAAATCCCCCTCCTATTGAGGGTGCTATCGAAGCAGTAAAAGTATTGGCTGAAAGTGGTGAGTATGAATTATTCATCGCCACCGCCGCTCCTTGGGGAAATCCCGAATCTCTAACCGATAAACGATATTGGATTGAGAACCACTTCGGAAATTTATTCCACAAACGATTGATTACTACTCACCGAAAAGATTTGTTAATGGGTGATTACCTAATCGATGACCGATTGAAGAATGGTGCTGGTGAGTTCTCTGGTAAACTTCTTCGATATGGTGTGGATTGGGAAAACGATAATAAACCAAACGAATATCCAACATGGGAAAGTATTTTGGAATACTTGCTTTAAGTTTCCTCTTCTTCAGTTGTGAAGATACAATTGTAGAACCAATACCCGATAACTACACAATGGAGTTAGATGGTAGATTAGATACAACAAATGAAGGATTGTATAAATTAGAATTAAATTCATCTAATAATTCAATCCAAACGATACACCGAATTACAGGCAAACTCCTCAACAATGGAGTAGAACCAAACCCACCTCAATTGGTAGAATGGGAATCATCTCATAGTTGGACTGTAAATGATACAGCATATGTTTTCATTCGTAGAACTATTAACTACTTAGGTGAATGGGTTGATGTAGATACAACTTATGTAACTGGTTTTGCTGGTTCAGTTGTTCCAACTATCAATGAGTTTTCATATAGTGGAACCGATGGAGAAATTAATACTGTTATTGCACCTGTTGATTTTATGAAAGGTGATACAATGACAATCAAAGCACATTTTAAGGATTTGGAAAAAACAATTAAAGTAATTTTAGAATGAGGAGAGTAAGATTACAAGCAACACCAATTACCGAAGAAACATTCAAAAGACAGAATTGGAAAAGACACCTTTCCGAAGATTTTGATTTTGAAGAAACCGAAGGAGATGAAAGTGATAGTGAGGATGATGACCAACCATACTTCTTTACCTTACCACTACCAAAAGATAGGATTGATAAATACGCACCTATGTTGGTATCAAACTCATCAGATGAATTAGAAGCACTTAAAGGGATGGGATTAGCACCAGGTCAATACTTCATTGAATTATTGGACACCGATGGACTGGGTTATTGCACCACCGAAGAAGAATTAGAAATTTTGTATAGAGCTTTAACTGGAAAATACATAGAAGAATGATTAGAAACTACACCGAAGAACAACTTCAACAAAACTACGAGCGTTTTATTAACGCATTAAAAAAGGTATTCAAAGGAGAACGATTGGAGAAGTTACTCCATATGTATTCCGAAAACGAATTGGGGGTAGAACTCACAATAGCACCTGCTAGTGGTAAACTAAACTTCCACTCTGCGTATGTGGGTGGGTACATTGACCACGTGATGAATGTGGCTACAAATGCTTACAAAATCAAAAAGATGTTTGTAGAGGGTGGTGGACATGTGAACTTCACCGATGAAGAATTATTATTCGCAGCATTCCATCACGATTTAGGAAAATTGGGAGATGGGGCTGAGCCATACTACCTACCACAAACATCGGAGTGGCATCAAAAAAACAAATTAGAATACTTTACTCACAACCCAAAGTTACAATACTTTGATGTAACCGATAGAGCATTTTGGTTGTTGAACAAATATGGAATCACATACACTCAGAAAGAACAATTGGGTATTCATATGGCTGATGGGTTGTATAATGAAGCAACTAAAAAGTATTGGGTTTCTTACAACGAAGATTTCCAACTTAAAACGGATTTACCTTATATCCTACATTGGGCGGATTGTATGGCTACCCGACAGGAGAACTCAGAGTATCGTAAATCTACGGGAATGTATGACAATGTTTCAGTTAATTTCTAATTAAAATGACAAATTGTCATTATTACCACTAATGGTACATAATTGGTAAATAAGAGTGTAAAATGTTTAACCTAAAAAGAAAAAATATTATGAATTACTCATTTAACAACTTGTTTAACGAACTACTAAACGAAGCACCAGTAGTTTTTAGAGATGTTTACCACAATCAAGGTAACTATTCCATCAACACAACTGAAGATGGTAGAAAGGAACTTATGGTGAGTGTAGTTGGGCATGACCCAAAGGATGTAAATGTAAATGTTACTGAAAACGAAATCCATATTCAAGCAATTGCTGAAAGAGTGAATGCGGTAATTAGGGATGTAAATCTTAAATTTACTGTGGGTAAGGATTACGATGGAACTACCGCAGAAGCATCTATTGAAAATGGAATTCTTACCATTTTGTTGGACAAGAAAGAACAAACAAAAGGTAAAAAAGTAAAAATCAAATTCTAATTTAGAGTGTTAGTTTTTAGAAAGGGGAGGTTGTAAAATCTCCCTTTTTCGTTTTTTAGATATTTATATATATTAACAAACATAGTTATTATGAAGCCAGAATATAAAGAAAAAGCATTATCGTATATGGATGGGGTTGAGAATAGAATCAAAACTATCCAAGAAATGATGCAAGGAAAAAGACCTGCTAATCAAGAACAAGCCATCAGATTAACGATGGAAATTCAAAGGTTACTTGAGCAAACAAAAAACATAGTGGAGTTATCATAAGGTGAAACTTAGAACTTTCTTATTGGGATTATCCGCTCTTTTCATAGCATCAGCAGCGGCATTCTTTTCGGTAACTGGTCTATCGAAGTTATTCGCTGGGGCAAGTACTGCCGTAATCCTAATGGCAAGTTCTTTAGAATTCGGAAAGTTAATTTCCGCTGGATTCCTTTACAATTATTGGGATAAGATAAATAAAGTTCTTCGTACATACCTACTCATAGGTGTGGGTGTACTTATACTCATCACCTCAGCTGGTATCTATGGATTCCTAACTTCCGCATATCAAACAACTGCGGACCAATTAGGGGTAGTAGATAAGCAAGTTGAATTGGTGAATCTAAAGAAGAATAGATTCCAAGAACAATTAGATGGATACAACGAAGAGAAACAACAATTAGCACAATCTATTTCGGAATTATCAAAAGGGTTATCCAACAATGTAATTCAGTATAAAGATAAAGATGGTAACCTTATCACAACCACATCATCTGCTACTCGTAGAGCATTGGAGACTCAATTAAACGATGCTAAAACTCAAAGAGAAAGTATATCCAAAAAGATTGAAGTGTTAAGTGATTCAATCACCTCATTGGATTTGAAAGCATTAGATATTCAACAAAGTTCTGAAGTAGCTGGAGAAGTTGGACCTCTAAAGTATATGGCTGAAATCACTGGTAAGCCAATGAGTACAATCGTTAACTGGTTTGCTCTACTTATCATCTTCGTATTTGACCCATTAGCAGTAACCTTAGTAATTGCATTTAACACCGCATTAAAAGTTGACAAGGGTGAGGATGATAAAAAGAAAGTGGTTACCAAAAGAGAACTCTATGGTGAATCGGATGATAATGAAGGTAGCGATATCTACACCGAAGATGATTTATCCGTTTGGGATGTAACTCTTGCTGATGGATTGGATGATGTTCCATATGAAGATAATCAGTTTGAAACTGACGTAGAGGATACAAAAGATGAGTGGGATGAAGACCATGCTTTAGATATGGTAATGAACGATATGGTTGATGATTTATCCGAAGAGGATATCAAATCAATTATCGAAGAATCTAACGGAGAAGAAAAATTAGATAAGTTCCCAAATTTAGATTGGCATATAACTGGTGAAGATACCGAACTTGCTAACCTAAAAAGAGATACTAATCGTAGAGGTATCGATTTAGATGGAGATGGAACTATTGATGGATATGATAATAACGGTGATGGGTTAATTGATGAACCAGTACCATCTTCATCTCGTAGAGCACAATATGTATTAAAAGAATTACCATTCTACGCTAGACCTAACTTTGATTGGGGAAATAGAAAGGCTTGGATAAATAACCAAAATGCGGTTAACTATTGGATTACTCATATTAAAAATGATAGAGATAATACCTATCCAACTGACTTTGATTCTAAAACTTATTAAATAATATTTGGTTATATCAATTTATTTTTGTATATTTGTGTGTAAACAAATAGAAAAATGAATTTAGGATACGCTTGCATCAATATGACTCTATCAGAGTCCAAGCCAAAGATTACCACAAATCGTTCTATGGTTAAACGGACATTCCAACAAAAAGGTTTGGAATATGCTGGTGAGTTGGGATTACAAAACGCAAGAGATTTATTTCATATTTTGAAATGGAACAATGAAAACGGAATTAAATTGTTTCGTTTATCATCTGAGTTTTTCCCTTGGGCTAGTGAGTATAATTTTGAAGATTTACCACAATACCATCGTATTAAAACCTTATTAGCTGGTTGTGGTAATTACGCAAAACAAAATGGTATTCGTATTACATCCCACCCTGGTCCATTTTGTGTTTTGACATCTCCGAGAGAAAATGTAGTTCAAAATACAATTACTGATTTGGAGATACATGGTAAAGTATTTGATATGATGGGATTATCCCACACTCCATACAATAAGATTAACATTCATTGCAATGGTGTATATGGTGATAAGATTTCTGCTATGGATAGATTTTGTGAGAACTTCCAACGATTATCAGATTCAGTTAAATCTCGTTTGACTGTTGAGAATGATGATAAAGCAACAATGTATTCGGTAAAAGATTTAATGTACATACATGAGAAAATTAAAATACCTATTGTTTTTGATTACCACCATCATAAGTTTCAGACGGGGGGACTCACCGAAGAACAGGCCCTTTCGTTGGCCGTAAGTACTTGGCCTGATGGAATTACTCCAATAGTTCATTATTCGGAAAGTAAAGCATTACATGAAGAAAACGAAAAACTAAAACCACAAGCTCATTCGGATTATATCAACAAACTGCCGGATACTTATGGGTTTGATGTTGATATTATGGTAGAAGCAAAAGCAAAAGAATTGGCTATCCTTCCATTTATCATTGAGGAAAAGACCTGTGCATATAGTGGATTAATGAATGTAGAAAGTTACGCATTATGATTATAGATGTAGATATTACAACTCCTAAGAGAGTAGATAAAAAATGGGGTTATGAACTTTGGATTCATAACGATTCAGAATATTGTGGTAAACTTTTAGTTTTCACAAAAGAAAGAAACCGATTCTCCATGCACTACCACATTCAGAAAAAAGAAAGTTGGTATGTACAAGAAGGTAGATTCCAATTTAATTGGATTGATGTAGAGAACGGAAAACTAATGGGTAAAACATTAGAAAAAGGTGAAAGTGTATTAATTGAACGAGGATTACCGCATCAGTTAATCGCATTGGAAGATAACTCAATTGTATTTGAAGTATCAACCGAACACTTTGATGAAGATAGTTATAGAGTTTATAGAGAAACACCTGAGGACTTATTATGAGTTATACACACACTCATTTACCCGAAATAGAAGATTTGAAAACGAACATTGAAACAAATCCATCGGTTTTGCGTTATTATGCAAAGTATGACGGATTTGTTGGAAGTTCAGAATCAGTAGATTATTTGACACAAAAACTAAAAGAATATAATGAAAGTAAAACTAATAAATAAATCATCAGTAACATCCGATGAATTAAACCAATATAAAGAAGCCGTATCTAAAATGAAAGGTATTGCCTTCAACGCATCAGATGTGGGTATAGATAAACGAATTATCACACTTAGATTTGGTGGAGAATACGATGAACTAACTTTGGTAAATCCGACAGTTACTGAACGCTCCGATGAAATGGTTGTTTATTTTGAAAGGGATTCTACAAAGAACAAAACGAGAAAAACAGTAAGACATCGTTGGTTCAAAGTAGATACCGATAATTTAGGTGTTGTTGAGTTTTCATCCGATAAGGAAAGTTGGAAAAACGAAAATGAGTTTATGAATGATATTGGTTTATTCGAATGTGTATTGGCACAACGATTGATTGATTCAATTGATGGTATTGATGTAACTTCACCACTTCGTAGATACAATCCACAAGTTACTACAAACAAAACACCTGGTAGAAATGAGAGAGTAATGTTGCAAGGGCCAAATGGTGAAATGCAATTTGTGAAATATAAAAACGCACAACCTTTACTCAATCAAGGATATCAATTAGTATAATATGGCAATATTAAGTTATACATCCGAAGAATCTCAAATCAGAGAAGCAAGACAAATTAGTTTTGATGTACCTGATGATATGAATATCTTTGAATTAAAAATAATGTGTGTTCGTTTGGCTCACGCTATGGGATATGCACCAAACTCCGTAAAAAAAGCATTCGGAGAAACGGATTACGAAACCGAATCGGATAAGGATTTTAGTGAATTCTTACAATCAATAAATGTATTGACTGGTTCATTGGCAGGAGAATATTAATGACAGAATCAGACTACTTAGCAACTAAAATAATTACATTAGAAGTAATATTAGAATCCTTAATTGAAGAGCTTGAAAATTCAAAAACAATTGATGGTAAACGATTAGATAATATTATTTTTGATAAATTAAATAAACTAAGAGAAGAAATCGATATTGAAAAAGATATAGATTACCCAAATTTTTTTATGGGACCAATTGGTGAAGCATAAATTTGGATAATTGAAATATTTTTCGTATCTTTACATATCTTTTTATATAGAATATGGAAACAATCTTATACACAATAATTGTTTTACTAACATTGACAAATGTTTTCTTTATTGTTAGGGGAACTCAATTGGTAAAGCAAATCGAAGAAATCCAAACAAAGTACAACGATTTCTCAGAAGATACTATTTCCGCATTAGAAACAATGCTAGAGGAAATGAGACAAATTGATATCAGAGGTTCTTTTGAATCCGATGATGAGGTTGGTGTGGTTTTTAATGAATTAAAAGATATTATTGAAAAATATAAAAACAACTTACAATAATGCCAAGACCAAGAAAAAATAAAATGTACTTTACTCAGGAAACTGAGGATGCTATTATCGCATATAATAAATCTACATCTGAGAGAGAACGAAACCAAATTTATAGAGATAGTATCCAATATCCATTTGATAAGTTAGCTGAGAATGTATTGAATACATTTAAGTTTTCTTACTTTGATGTTCCAAAAGAGGATATTCAAATGGAGGTTGTTTCTGTACTAATTCAAAAAATCCATATGTTCAAAGAAGGTAAGGGAAAGGCATTCTCTTACTTTTCTATCGTAGCAAAAAACTATCTTATTCTAAATAATAATTCAAATTATAAAAGATATAAGAAAACCGATTTACTTTCTCAGATGCCAGAAACTTGGAATCCAGAAAATGATTTCTATGAGGTTCAGTTGGGTGATGAGTATAATGAGTTTAAGGATTTGATGTTAGAATATTGGGATAAAAATTTAACCAAAGTTTTTGCAAAAAAGAGAGATATTCAAATTGCTGATGCTATCTTAGAATTATTCCGTAGAAGTCAATACATTGAAAACTTTAACAAAAAACACCTATATCTTCTAATCAGAGAAATGACTGATTGTAAAACTCATTATATTACAAAGGTGGTAAACATAATGAAAGAACATCAGACTCGAATGTTAAATGAATATTTAGATTATGGTTCGGTTTCTAATGATTCCATAGAAGATGAATTTTTTAGTTATTAAATGTAATTATTCTTATATTTATAACTGATAAACTTAAACAAAACAACTTACTTCACTTTAATTGTTTAAGTAAATAAGCAGTTCTTATTAAAATGTTACGGATACTACACTAATAGAGTATTCTTGTAATGAAAAAGATTTTTATGGGGTTGGCACTCTTAATGTCAACCTACACCTTCGCACAAAATGGAGCTGGTGAGATACTCACTGCCCCAACCTCAACAACTCCTTACATTTTGGTTGATACATTGTTCACATTGGATAATTATCCAGCAACTTATACTGATGTATATGTTCACTTTGCTAACCCAACGGTGGATGATATTAAAGCAGTTCAGTTTAGATTGTTTTATGATGATGTAAAGTTTTCATCAGCAACAATGTTTTGGGGACCAACCGCACAATCGGTAACCGATAAGTATGGTTCTTATTTCAATAATGCAAATTACATAAATGTTGTAGCAACTTATACTGGTAACTCTCCAAACTTCAATTGGGCTGATGGTGCTATGTTTAAGTTAAGATTATTCCACTCAACCGCATTTGATGGTGTAGCGGATTCTATCGCTATTAGTGGAACTTCATCTTACAACAACTTATCTACAACTGGTAATGGTATTGACCAATCATTGGGTATGTACAACTATGGTGGTAACTTCCAAATGACACCATTAACCTTCCCAATCAAAGTTAGAAACGCAGATGCTTCTCCTGCTCAAGGTGTTTACTTTACCGCAAGTAAAAGATTGAAAACAAACACACAAGGAGTTTGGACAACTATCATATCCGATTCTACCAACTCAAATGGTATTATGAATGTTGTTCATCCAATTGATACAAACTTCTGGCATTTAAGATTAGTAGCACAAACTGATACTATGACCGATGGTGGTGCATTAACAATTACCGATGCATATAAATTAGCAAACCACTCATCAATGCAAGATACTCTAAATGGTATTGAGTGGTATGAAGGTGATATCAACGAAGATGGAAATGGTTCTATCTCAGATGCATTCGCAATGTTCAATAGATTAGCATTGGGTTCTTCAACTTGGAATACTTTGTTTAGTGGTATTTACAATGTATCGGTTCTTTGGGAAAACGAATGGAGTAATGCTAACTCAGCAGTTGCGGCTCCAAACTGGACAACCCAACCAAGAAGATACGCTATTGATACAATCGTAAACTCATTAGATTCATTAGAACCTTACATCTATGTAGTGGGTGATGCTACTACGACTGGATACAACAACCCAGCAACTATATTGGCTAAGATGGCTGACCCGAATGCCGGAACTCAATACATTTTAGACCCAGCAGTTTATCTTTCTAACAAACCTGATACTGTTCAGTTCTATCTTCCAAAGTTGGTAGTAACGCAAGACTACAAAATGGAAGTACCTGTAACTCTTTACACATTTGGTAATAAGTTAGGAGCAGCTCAAATGGGTATTGAATATGATACAAACATTTTTAGATTCAATTCTATCCAAATGGGAGATGCGGCTTCAAAATGGACATCACTTCTTTCGGTAAAAGAGAATAGTGTATTTTGGGCAGGACATGAAGATAAATTGAACCCAGCGGTTATTGAAGATATGACAACTCAATTCACATTTGTATTTGATGTTGTTAATCCATTGGGTTGGACTACTTCACCATTGAGAATTTTCAATAAAGCGGCTGGTGATGAAAACGCATATGATGTTAGTATTAAACCTTCACCAAACGATGGTTCAGTTGTAAACAAAATGTCAATTGACCCTGAGTTATTGGAGTTGGTTGAATCATTCAAATTGTTCCCTAACCCTGTTAGTGATATGACTGGTAACTGGTTAATGATTGAACACATCAACGATTATAAGAATTCTACAATCAATGGTGGAATATACGATATAAACGGAAGATTGATTAAATCATTCTCTGATAAGATATACGATAGAGGATACCAATATCACGGCATTAATTTGAGTGATTTACCAAAGGGATTCTATATTGTTAAATTGGTTACTGTTGATAGAGAGAAACTCTTCAAAATTATTAAATACTAATTCATTATGAACGAAGAAATCAAAGAGGGTATGTCAAACCTCAAAAAAGGTATCATCGGAGTTGCGGGAACAATGGCAGCTGCGATAGGAACTTATGTAACCACTCAATTCAATACTTTAATGGGTATTGAAGAGGAATCTGCTGGAGCAGCAACTGAAGTTGTAATTGATGCAAATCAACAACAATCTCAATCGAATAATCAGCAAGTGATTATCAATATTCCAGAACAAAAAGCAGCACCTACACAAACTATTGTGAGAGAAACTGTAAGGGAAGTTCCAGCAGCACAACCTGCGCCTGTTCAAGTTGTTGAGGAGAAGCCAGAAACCAATGCGGAAAGAATGGCTAGATTGAAGAAAATGAGAGAAGAAAAAGGAGGTAACTAAAATGAGAACACGAAAAGACGAAATTTTAGAATACATATTTGCTCCACTTGGATTGATATTTGTAGTAGCATCTTTACTCTTTGTTGGTGGAATGGCAACCTCATGTAAATCTTCAATTGGTGTTCAACAATACCAAGCTGATTTTGAGAAAGCAGAACCATTAAACTCAATGCCAATTTATACTGGTGAAAGACAAGTAGTTCAACTCTCTAAACTTAATGTAAACAAAGAACTTTGGGAGATGTTTCCAGAACTTAGAGATAAGAGAGTTGGTTTGGGTGTTTCCAATCGTATCATTGAAAACTTTGAAATGACAGGTAGATTCTCTTACGCTGAAGAGAAAGAAGCAATCGTTGGACAAATGTTAGATGCGTGGGAAACTGAATTAGAAGGAATGTCCAATGGTAAAACCAAATTATCAATGGAAGGTATTGCAGTTCCTAAATACATCGTATATGCGGAGATTTATGATTTCGCTGTATCATATGGTGAGAACTACAACAAAGGTAAAGTGGAGAAAACCAACACAACCATTATGGGTATTCAAATCAGAATGGTAAATGTTGATAACTCACAATATATTGTTGCTTCTGGACAAGGTACTGCTACTCAAGTTGGTGAAGGTTTCTTCAAAAACCCTCAAATGGGATTTGATAACTCAACAGTAGGTATCGCTACCCAAAGAGCGTTGGAGGTTGCTACGGTGAACCTTGTGAAACGCATGGAAGCGTATGGATGGTAAATGGTGGATATTACTACTATTACTTTTAATGGGGTATGGGAGTATGGGACAATCGTTCCAATACTCCTATACCGACCCATGTACTGGTGTTCTTAATACAGTTACGATTTCCCAACCAAATGGTTCAGTTACACTTTTCTATGCTGGACAATGGAATACATTTACCCAGCAACAATTACTAAGTGGTGGATATGAAGCTTGGGTAGCTCAAATCAATACTCAGTTTCCTCCGGGTTCAAACCCTTGTGCTGGAAACGGACCTCAAACAGCAACTACATCAAATACTGCTACCGCAACTACATTAGTAAACAATGTAAGTGGTATCGTTGGAATCGCAACATCAATTGGTTCACAAGCGGCAGGTTCAGTAAATGTTCCACCACCAACTAATACTTCATCATCCAATGGCTCGAATTCTTCTGGTTCTTCTTCTGGTTCTTCTAATAATGGGGGTTCAACTTCAACTGGCGGGTCCTCTTCTGGCTCTGGTGGTGGTTCTACTTCTGGTGGTGGTTCCTCTGGTTCTTCTGGAGGTTCAACGGGAGGGGGTGGCTCAACCGGTGGAAGTGGAGGAAACTCTGGAGGTGGTTCTGGGGGGTCTGGAGGAAGCGGTGGAGGAGATGCCGGTGGTGGCTCAACCGGAGGTTCTGGTGGAGGAGACCCTCAAGGTGGAGTAGGTGATTCTGGTGGTGGTAGTGTAGGTAGTGGTGGAACTACCGAAGGTGGTGGTGCATCGGAAGGAGCCGTTGGTGGACAAGAAAACACAACTACCGCAAGTGGTGGTGAATCCGAATCATCATCTGATAGTGGTGGTGGAGGTGGTGGTGGAAAACAAAAGAGTAAGCAAGAAAAGATTGGTAGAGGTGCCCTAATCGGAGCTGGTGATTTTGTGGTAATTAGAAATGGTAACGATATTACTAAGAACGGAGGGGATAACTTCAGATTCAATATGTCTTTAACTCATGTCAATACCAAACAAAACTTCATTAAAGGTGTTAACTTTAATTACACTACGGGTGAGAATATATTGAACGCAACTTTTTATGGTTCATACAAAACGGAAAACTTTATGGGTGTGTTTTCTAACTCTACAATGACCAACTTCAAATCTGATATATTTAATACTACAACCGCATTAGCTGCTCGTAAGTTGGGATTTGTAACTGGTATGTTGGGAACAAATCTTACTGTTGGTAAAATTGGTGAATCTAATTTTGGAAACTGGAGTTTAGTTGGTGGTGGTTTTACTAACTTCAAAGGTGGAAAATTATTATCATCAAATGTTATGTTATTGGGAGTTTATTCACCTTATATTTTTTACTACCAAGGGCAATGGTATAATAGTGGTGTTTTATTAGTTCCACTTATGAATATGGATATGAAACTTACGGATAAGTTTAAGTGGAGTATTTCATTTTCAGGTGCTTACCAATATGGAATTGATATTCTTAATTTCCAACTTTCAACCGGAACAAAGATGTTATTATGAAACAGTTTATTTTTACTCTTATTTTTATACTATTAGTATCAATTAAGGGATATTCTCAAACTATAACCTTTGCAACTGTTGGTGTGCAGGATATGAGTGGTATTGATGTTGAGGTAGAACATTATGTGCCGGGTGGAACAACTGGTACAATTAGTTCACTAACATCAAACATTCCAGCCGATAGAGGACAGGGAACATCGGTTGTATTCTCAACCGCAAACTCGGACCAAGGTTCAGTTCTTATAACTTTTCCAAATGGTTACACTCCAACTATTGGAACAACCACATACTCAACTGCACTACTTCATGCTAATGCTTGGTTAGCATTTCCAACTACAACTTATAATAGCTACAATTCATCAGCAACGGCACCAAATGTACCAACACTACACTTTACTTCGGTAAATAATGGTAGTACCGATAACAATATGTCTCATGTATCAACCGAATCTTATAACGATTCATATTGGGGTGATGTATTCCGAATCAGATATGAGGGTAGTTACAAATACAATGTTCAAGGTATCAACACTAAGATTGATTTATACTTTCCAAAAAACAATCCAAATAAAATGATTGTGGTGTTACGAACATTTTTGGCAGATGGTTCAACACAAGAACAAATCGGATTATCAAATGGTTCTACTTGGTTAGCATCAAATATGATTACAAACGCAACATATTCCAATGGGGTTGCTTTTGTGATTGATAACGCAACATCAAATTCGGTTTGGACAACACAAGGAACTCAAACCACCACATCAACTGGTTCCTTAACATTCTCAAATCCAAATAACTATCAGTATAGAGTAACGGTAGATGTAAGTGGAATCACTAACACATTTACAGAATCAGAGATGAACTACTTAATGTATCTAAGAATGTTTCCTGCTGAAATCGCATCTTGGGATTATCATACAATGAACTTCTACGCATTGGATAGTTCAGATATTGTAACTTATTCAGATGTATTCTCCGCATACCAAATCTACAAATGGGGACAGAATTTCGGATACACTTATAATAACAATTGGGTATATTCACAATTGGAAAAAGATGATATAGAATCAAACGCAAATAGTTTGATATACCATCTCAAATATCCTCAATCATCGGTAAGAACATTTAACAATCTCAATAGGTTTTATATCGTTTCTTTGGGTAAACACCGAAGAACAACTAATTCAACTAAAGTAAATTAAAATGAATACAATTATATGCTACTTTGTAGCTTCAGTAATCTCAATGGCTTCAATCAATGGAGTATCCGAAGAGAAATTCACTTTTGGTGTAAGACAAATCACCGAAGAAATCGTAGGACAAGAAGCACCACTTTGTCCTGATGGTTCATCAATCCATGTGGTTGTAAATGAAATCAAAGCACCAACTCAAGGTGTAAGAATCGGACCATTCGAATTCAAACAAAAGAAAACTTTTGTAACAGTGACCGTAACCAAAGATGGTAAAGAGTATAAAGGTGTGGGTACTGCGAAGATGAATGTAGCCGCAACTTTACTCCAATTGCAAGATGAAAATCTTCCATTTGAACAAACTGAATTTTCTATTGCGGTAAAGAGAGCAATTGAAGATGCTTTAGATTAATTTGTGATATTTATTGCCATAAATGTGTTATAGTAAAAAGTTATATGGAAAACAATATATTAATTTATTACAATAACCATTTATGGCAAAAGCACAATCAGTATCAATTAGAGTTGAAAAGAACATCTCAAGACCAGGCGTTCACGCTAAAACAAAAACTTCAAATACTAAAACTTCAAAGAACTATAAAAAGGCTTATAGAGGTCAAGGTAGATAATTTTTATTTACATATCTTAGATATTTATATAGGTATTTAATCGGAGGTATCTCTATGTGTATAATTGTTAGTAAGTCTATCGATGGCTCAAAGATTTTAGCCAAAAATAGAGATAGGGCTTATAAACCCTCTTTGGAAATTGTTCACACACTCATTGATGGTGTGGAAGTTGCATATTTAAGAGATACCATCACCGATTGGAGTGAGGGTATGAATGAGTATGGTGTGGGGTTAGTAAACACCGCATTAATGGTTGGGTATGATGAGAATGAAAAGAAAATCGTAAAGAAGGGTGGTAAACCTTCTAAAGATGGTAAAAAGATTCGTAAAGCATTATCACAAAAAACCATAAGAGAAACAATCAATTCAGCAATTACATTTGATGGTGGTATTAAGGGGCATACCTTTATAGCAACTCCAACAAAGACAGTTTGTATTGAAACAACTTCTAAGCATAATCCTAAATACGAACTACATAACGATGAACTTATCGTAAGAACCAACCACGGACATCTTCATGCTGGTGCTGGTTATTCTGAAGGACCTGATTATCTATCTTCCAAAATTAGAAAGTTATCAGCTGAAAAAGCAGTTGGTAAAGTTGAATCCATAGATAAGGTTCTTCCAGCAATGAGAAAACAATACTACAAAAGAGATAGTAACCTCAACATGCGGAGAGATACCGAAAAGATGTTTACCTCTTCTCAATTACTTTTAGATTTAACAAATAAGGTATTAAAGTTAACATATCGACCAAACAATATAGAAGAGTTTGTTGGTATAAAAAATGAATTACCGAAAGGATATACACCTAAAATTAAAATTATAGTTACCAAAACTATTGAGTAAATCCACTTTTTGGTTTATTGATATTTATATATTGAACAAATATTGATAAACATATGTCAACGGATTTTGAATTATTTCCAGGTAAAAACCTTAGTGGATTATTTGAGGATATCTATAATAACCAACTAAATAAGAAAAGACATATCTCAGAAGTTATTGCCGAAATGAGAAAAATGGTAAGACACGCCGGAGATATGGCTGTTGTTGGGCCAATCATTAAAGATTTAATCGATACATCAGTTAGAAACGATGATGCATTATTGAAACTTGCAACCATCGCACAAAGAATCATTGCATCTAATCAAAAATCAGAAGGAGAAACTGGATTTCTTACTGAAGCTGAAAGAGAGCAACTTCTAGCTGAAATAGAATCAGTTCAAGATGAAGTTCAAAGAATGGACTCTATTGAAAACGAAGTGGAAGAAATTAAACAAAAAATAGCAAAGTAAATGTTTAATAATAGAAACTCATCAATACAAGCAACTAAAACATCAAAAGGTGGTTCGGATAATAAAACCACAATGGGGGTTGTATATGCCGTTGTGTTGGATATTGATGATGATATTCTAAAAGATTTAGAAATACCTGAAGGTGAACGAAGTAAGTATATTGGTTCAATTCAATATAGATTACAAAACTCAACTACCAAATCGGATGAGTATTTACCATTAGCAGTTCCTTATAATAAAAATTATACATCATTACCAGTTAAAAATGAATTGGTAAGAATGATAGATGTTGAGGGTAATGGTATGATGTATGAGAGAGTAACTCCATCACCAACTCCCAATATAGGTTCATCTGAAACAACTATAACAAATACATTTTCAAAAGATAAGAATCAACAAAAGAAAGCATCCTCATATTCAACAGTTCAACAAACGGGAATAGCTAGAAGTAATGCTGATTCAAGTACAGAATATGATGGATATGGAAAATACTTTGAAAAAAATTCAAATATTCATAAATTAAAGTTGTATGAAGGAGATACTTTAATAGAAAGTAGATTTGGTCAATCAATACGATTCTCAGCTTACAACAACGCAAATAATGAATTTTCGCCAACACTTATATTAAGAAATTCTGAAAGTGGTGAATCTCTTAAAAAGACATTTGGTGAATCTACTGAAGAAGATATAAACAGAGATGGAACAATCATAGTATTGGGTTCGAATCAATACAAATTACCATTTCAGCCAGGAACAGTTGATGATAAGGGTTCAACTGATTTTGAAACATCTCCAACAACATTTAGAGATTATCCATCTGAATTATTAGGAGACCAACTTCTATTGAATTCTGGAAGAGTTATCATTTCATCCAAAAATGCTGAAATGATTTTTTACTCAAAGAAAAATTATGGATTTATATCGGATGGGTGGTTATCAATTGATAATAAATTTGGTATTGAGGCAAATGTTGGTGATGATATAAATGTAACTACAAATGATAAAAGTATTAATCTAAATACCGGTAATGGAAATATTAATTTAGGTAATCAGAATTTAGAATCATTAGTTAGGGGAGAAACTTTAGTAGATTTATTAACTCAGTTAATAGATGCAATTGAAGCTCAAGTATTTCTAACACCATCTGGTCCATCCGCCACTGGCCCTACTAATATTGCTACATTCCAAAAAATAAAATCTCAATTAAAAACCGCATTGAGTGAATTAAATAAAACTTCATAATGTCTTGGGCTACTTTCAAATCAAATATATTACGAAGAGCAGATTCACCTGAAAATATAGACAGTATTGAATTTGTAGCAAACCTATGGGCAACTGAATACGATAAAGCAATTAAATTAGGTAGAGATAATGTAAATCTTATATCAGTCCAAAACGGAAATGTATCCCTAATGGAATCTCTATTTAAGGTGGCTTTATTACAAGGACAATCATCACCATCATCTATATTTAGTTTAATAACCGAATTTGGTAAAGGTGTTCAAGCCTATTGGACTGGGGCAACGATGAACCAATTTCCAATACCTTTAATCCCAGCACCAGGTTCAATTCAGAACATAGTAGTAAACTCAAACTTAGTTACTAACCCTGGAGTTTGGACTCCACAGCCACCTCTATCACCAAATAACAATACCTCACTTATAGTTGACCAATTTATTTCAGCGGCAACTTTACATTTAACAACGGTATCTGGTATTATACAAACAACATCATTATATCCATCTACCCCATCACCAATCCCATCGCCGGGTGTAATTGTTTGGACTGGGTATAATGTTCCACCTTCAGCACCATCAATAGTAGTTCCAGCCGCAGCCGCAGCGGCATTGGCGAAATTAGATGAAGCACCATCAACAACTTTATCACAAGAACAATTAGAAGCAGCCGCAGCTGAAAAGTTGGAAGCTGAAGCTATGTTGGAAGATGGTTCCTTAACATATGCGGAAAAGGAAACCGCTGAAGATTATGTTGCATTAAAGCAAGATGAAATCGTTAGTGGAGAAAAGAGTGCGGCTGATGTTGATTTAACGGAAGAAGAAGTTGATGGGTTAACTGAGCTTAGTGATTCTAAATGTGAAATCGGATTAAAGATTGTAAGTATCGCTAAAAAGGATATTGGTATCGTTGAAACGGGTACTCCACCGGGTAAAAACTATGGTGGATTTCCTGGCGGACAGAGATTCAATAGACCAGGTAGAATTGATGCTATGTTAAAGAATTGTGGATTAAACAACCAAGCCAAAGTTCAGAAAGATGGTAGTGGATATTATTGGTGTGCAGCAGCAGTTACAACTTGGTGGAAAGAAGCTGGATTACCAACTCCACCTGGCGCAGCTGGATGTCAGAATTGGGTAGTTTGGGCAAAGAAAAACGGATACTGGTCAACAAAACCAGTAGTTGGTGCAGCTGTATTATATGGAACCGCTGCTCATGCACATCACATTGGTGTTGTATCCAGCGTATTACCTGATGGTAGGATAACAACAATCGAAGGAAATACATCTGGTGGTGGGTTCGATAGAAACGGATGTGGGTGTTTTTCAAAAAGTCCTAAGAAGGGAATTGTGGGTTATGTTATACCGCCTGGCTGTATATAATCAAAAAAACCTAAAACAAATATTTATAGGGAGAGGAAAACAAATACCAAAAAAGTAATGGATACCGATAAATTAGTAAAAGCAATACAAATTATTGTAAAGGAAGAAATTAAAGCTGTCCTACCACGCCTTGTTAAAGAGGGTGTGAAAGCTGAGATGGCTAAATTGTTGAAAGAAAACAAACAACTAAGAGAAGCATTAAAACCAACTCCAACTCAACCAACATTTATGGATGAGCCGGTAGTTGAAAGTGTAATAAATAATCAACCACAACGAGTATTGAGTAAGAATCCAGTGATAAACGAAATTCTTAATCAAACACAACCTTTTAATGGAACTCAACATACACAATCACCTTATGCTGGTGCACCAATGGAAGTATCGTCTGGAACAATGACTTTTAATTCAAATGATGCACACTTATTGGGAGCAAGTAACATAGCAGCTAAGATGGGATATGGTGATATGATGGGTGGAGCTAAACCGCAAGGGTTGGGTGTTCAAACTGGAGTACCTGCTTTAGATAAAGCATTGAATAGAGATTATAGTGGTTTGATGAAAGCAATGGATAAAAAGAAAGGTCCGTGGAGACCTGGAATGGAATAAGTAAATGGCAATAGAATTAGGTTCAAAGGTAGTAAAAGATACACAATCGTATAGTAGTTATGCGATTGGAATTTCGTTGCCACTACAATTTGGAAATAATACATTTACTCAAACTTACCAAACCATTGACCAAGTTAAATCAAATATAAAGAATCTATTATTAACCAAAAAAGGAGAACGAATTTTACAACCTGAATTCGGAAGCGGATTGCAGGAATTATTGTTTGAACCAAATGTATCCGATTTTGAGGGAAAGATTGAAGATACAATTAATGAATCAATAGAACAATGGTTACCATATGTAACTGTTGAAGAAATTAATATTGAGGCAACTGATGAATTGAAAGATAATAATAGAATAAATGTTTCACTAACATTTAGAGTTGGAGAAAACACACAACTAAATGAAGTAACCTTCACAGCACAGGGATAATAAGATATGGCAATTACTAAAACAAATAAAAACTTTAAGAATAGGGGTAAGGATATAAAATACCTCAATAAAGATTTTGCTCAATTCAGAGGAAACTTAATTGAGTTTGCTAAAGCTTATTTCCCACAAACTTATTCTGATTTTAACGAATCATCTCCAGGTATGATGTTCATTGAGATGGCATCTTATATTGGTGATTCACTTTCATATTATATTGATGATACTCTAAAAGAATCTTTAATGGTTCATGCGGAGGATATTGAAAATGTAATATCGCTTTCACAATATTTGGGATATCAACCAAAAGTAACATCACCAGCGGTAACAACCCTTTCGGTTTACCAATTAGTTCCATCAATTGGAAGTGGTGTAAACAACACATATGACCCAAAGTATTTGTTGACTATAAAAGAAGGTATGAGAGCAACATCTACAAATGGTGTAGCTTTCATTACAAAAGATGTAGTTGATTTTTCAGATGATACGGATAGAGAAATTACAATCTACCAAACTGATTCAGTTACTGGTGAGGCATCTCTTTATTTGGTTAAGAAATATGTTCAAGCAATTTCAGCAGAAGTTGTAACGCAGGAATTCACATTTGGTTCATATCAGTCATTTAATAAAGTAGATTTATTAGAAACCAATATTATTGATATCTACGATATAAGAGATTCAAACGGAAACAAATGGTATGAGGTTCCTTATTTGGCACAAGAAATGGTATTTGTGGATTATCCAAATACTGAATCAAATGACCCAGACCTTTATCAATTCAAATCAACAGTACCTTACATTCTTAAAACTATCAAAACTCCAAAGAGATTTGTTAAGAAAGTAAATGGTGATAGTACAACAACTATTCAATTTGGAGCAGGAGACCCATCGGCATCTGATGAACAACTAATTCCAAATCTTAAAAATGTTGGATTGGGATTACCAAACTCAATTAGTAGATTGGAAGAATCATTCGACCCAACAAACTTTTTGAAAACAAAAACATATGGAACATCACCAGCAAACACAACACTTACGGTAAAGTATTTAGTTGGTGGTGGTGTAGAATCCAATGTAGCAAAAGGAACCATAACTAAAATCAGTTCGATTGAATTTGAAGAGGATACTCAATTATTCACTCAAACTGAATTAGCATTGTATAACTCAACCAAAAATTCAGTAGCAATTGATAACGAAGTTCCTGCAACTGGTGGTAGAGGTGGTGAAACTATCGATGAGATTAGAGAGAACGCATTGGCAAACTTTGGTTCTCAAAATAGAGCAGTTACCTCAAAGGATTATCAAGTTAGAGTATTATCGATGCCAACTAAGTATGGTTCAATTGCAAAGGCGTACGCTACGGCAGATGGTACCTTAGATAACAACTCACCATCTTCAATTTTAAGTTCACCAAAAGCTTTGCAAGAGTTTACCGATTTAGTAATGAGTTTTGTGGAGAAGCCAGATAATGAAGAACCGGATAGAAAGTCGGTTCAGCAAGAACTTCAGAAATTCTTAATTGGAAAAACATCTAATGAGAATGAAAAGAATAATCCATTTGCAATTAACCTTTATTTATTGGGATATAATGCAGATGGTAAATTGGATGTTCTTAATTCAGCAGTAAAAGAGAACTTAAAAACTTACTTAAACGAATACAAAATTCTTACCGATGGTGTAAACATCAATGATGGGTTCATTATTAACATTGGTATTAACTTTGAAATTATAACATATAACAATTACAACAAATCCGAAGTTGTAACTCAATGTATTCAAGAATTGAAGGATTACTTTGATATAAACAATTGGTCATTCAATCAAACAATCAATTTAAGTGAATTAGAATTAATCATCGCAAATGTTGATGGAGTTAGTTCGGTTCCAAAATTAGAAATTGTAAATAAGTGTGGTGGACAATATTCATCAAACTCATATAATATTCAAGCGGCAATTAAAGATAAGATTTTATATCCATCTTTAGACCCGTCAGTTTTCGAAATCAAATTTCCAAATGCGGATATAAAAGGGAGGGCTAGATAATGTATTACTTTTTAACAGCATCAAAAGATGCATCGGTTTACTTACAACAACCTGACCAAAACACTGGATTGGATGAGGTATTAGAGGTTAGTAAGGTTTATTATGGTAACATCAAAGATGTATCCAGAGCACTCCTTAAATTCGATATTACACCACTCTCACAAAGTATTGCTAACGGAGATGTAACTTTAGATGAGGCAACTCTTATTTTAAGAGAAACTGAATCCGAAGAATTACCATTAGAATTTACAATCGAAGCATATCCAGTTTCTCAAAGTTGGGAAATGGGTAATGGTACTCGATTCGATGATATTTCAACCGCTGGTGTAACTTGGAACAATAGAGAAGGTGATTCTACTCTAAGATGGTTACCATTAAATGAATTTGTAGCAGAATCTACTGGTTCATATGAGGGTAAGGGTGGAACTTTTTACTACACTGTATTTGGAACTCAAAACTTCGAATATCTAAGTAAAGATATCAATATGGATATTAAAGATATTGTTGAAGATTGGGTTAGTGGTTCAATTCCAAATGATGGTTTGATTATGAAACTTCCATTTGAAAATGAAAACGATACAAATGATTATGGTATCCTTAGATTCTTCAGTAAAGAAACAAATACCATCCATCAACCAAAATTAAGAATTGGTTGGGATGATAGTTCATTTGCAACTGGTTCATTAACCGAATTGACATCGGAAGAAATCAAAGTTGGAATTAGAAACTTTAAGAAAGAATATAAAGTAAACTCTACTCACAAACTAAGAGTAGTTGGTAGAGATTTATATCCAGTTAAAACATTTAGTTCAACTGCACAATATGGTATTTCTAAGTTCTTACCAACAACATCTTACTATCAGATATCCGATTATCATAGTGGTGATGTAATTGTTCCTTATAGCGATTACACAAAACTAAGTTGTGATGTTGATGGAAACTATTTTAAGTTAAACTTAACCAATTGGGAAGCTGATAGAGTATATAAAATTGATTTCAAAGTTGTAATAGATGGAACTCCATACTTCTTTGATGAGGATTATACATTTAGTGTTGTAGGATAATATGAAGAACGCCGGTTTGAAGAATGAATCCCAAGTTGGGAAAATTTTAGTAAGTGGTTCTAATGCCTTAAAGCAGAAGAACGAAGCCGGTGTACGTCTTTTCGAACAATCGGATTTAACCGATGGTATTATTAGTGGAAAGTTGGTAAGACCAAATTATAATACTGATGAATTAAAAAAATCATTAGATACAACTATATTTGAGTTAATTCCACAAACACCAACTCCTCAACCTGATACTGTTCTTCGTTCAATTTATAATGTAGCAACTCAATCAATAAATGATTTGACATTAGAAGTTCAGAGATTAACTTCAAATGTATTGGATTTACAATCTAAAGTTACTCAATTAGAAATTGTTTCCGAAAGTTTAAGAGTTGAGGCTGATAATGAGAAGTTAAAAGCAAGTGTTGCTGAAACACAAGCAACTACCGCTAATAGGCAAGTAGCATCTACTACAATTGATTTATCCAACGCAATTCAAAACTCAATTAACGAAGCAGTTGAAAGAGTATCGTTAACTGCTAGAATTGAAGCATTGCAAGAATCGTTTAGAGTTCAAAAACAATTAACGATTGAAAACGAAAAACAACAAGCAGCTCAAACGGCTATCGAAGGTATCAATGGATTCTTTGAACAAACCGAAAATGCTGGTTGGAGAATATCTCCAAACTTAGTTAGTAACCAATCGGTATTGGGTATGTATATTGAAACTTATAATGATAATAAGTTCAATATGATTAACGGACCAAGAGTAGCATTCTTCAACTTCTCGGATGTTGAACAAACATTTACAATTGAGGGAGCACCATCTTGGTTAACTGCACCGGGTCCATTTAAGGTACCGGCTAGAACTGCTGGAACCGCTGGTGTAACAACCGTTGAGTTCAAATGGAACGCAATTAATGTTGGTGGTCAAAGTAAACGAAATAAAACTTACGAAAAGAATCTTATCATCAAAACAACATCTGGTGATTCTCTTACACTTCCTGTTAAATACTTCAAAGAAGTTAAAAGAAAAGATATTTGGGGAAGTACTTATACGGCTAAATCAATTGTTGGACAAGATACAAGTAATTCAGCTACTCAACGAAGAGATGGTGGTAGATAAAATATAAAAAAATGGCAATTAAATCATTCAAAGAAATATTAGATAATAAGGGATACCGAATCAGTTCGAAGGATAGACAAATCTTTGAAGAGGGAACCCTACAATCATTCTTCGGATTTTCGGATTCGGACATGATTGAATTTATCTTATATGATGCAAATGATAACCAACTACCACAAGGAGAATTTGGAGAATTGGTTAAATACATTCCATTCAACTCACAAAATATAAGAGATTATATTTTAATACCCGAAGGAACTTATCTTCAAGCTTTCCAATTTCCAAAAGAATACTTTATTGATGTTGAAAGATTGATAAGGGAAGCTGGGTATAATAATGGTATTTTCAAAACTCAAATTACTTTATTAAATAAAAGAGTGGGTTTTGAATCACCAAATGAAAAATTGTGGATTAAAGAAATATCACCATCCAGAACTGAGGTAAAATTATTACCATTGGTTAATGAAGTATCTAAGAAAACGGATTTACTACAAAGATTTGGTGTAATGGTTAATGGAGGTGATTTCAGAGATGATGTTGCTCCATACATATCCGCATTTATCGAAAGTATTAACCCATCTGAAATTGATTCATTTATTAAAAAGGTATATACTGATAAATGGTATAATAAATTAGTATCCGAATTTGGTATAGCTGGTTTTGATACTATGATGACTAGAATCTATAACAAATTTATGGAGGCAATGATTTATGAATTTACAAATAGATACTCCTCTATTGATGATATAAATTATGGAAATGCAAAACCAATAAAACCATCGATTCAATTATCAAAAGATGATGTGTTCAAAATTGCACAAAGAATATTAGTAGAATGTATTGAATTTTATTTACCAAAAAGAACAATTCAATCACAAACTGAAGTAGATGTTGTATTTGATGAAAGTTTTGATAAAACCTCATCAGTTCTACAGCGAAGAGAAAGTGATGTAACTATTAATCCAAAAAATTCGGTAGTTACTGTTACTAAGAAGAAGGCAATTCAAACAAAAGAAATAGAATTAGAAAATAAAATAATGGAAGAGGTTCCAAAGGAGTTACCAATGCCGGTATTCTTAACACCAAATCCAGTTAAAAGTAAAACAAAAACTTTGATAAAAGAAAATAAAGTTATTTCAGGTGGTAGAAACACATCATTGAGCTACATTAAATAACAAATAAAAATATTTATAAAGAATGGCAGCACCTACATACATAAACTTCGATGATTCCACTTTCAGTAATGACAACACCAATGAAACATTTGGTGGTGGTGGGGGAGGTTCTGCTACTTCTACAACAAATCAAACATCTTATTTATCTTACATATTCACTATATCATCGGACCAAAATTCATTTGATACAATTGTAAATGATGAGGTTAGATATAACACAAAGACCGTAAGAATCCAAAAAGAGGATTTACTTGAAAAGACATATACAATTAAGGTTGGTAAATCTGGATATAACTCAAATCAGTATTATACAATTGAATTGGATGGTGCCGGTTCTACGGTAATAAAAAATAGATTATTAGGTAGACCATTAGGATTAACGGCAACAACAGTTGTTCTAAAATACTATGTTGGTGATAAATTACAATCAACTCAAACTTTAACCGAATCTAATTCAAAAACATTAGAGTTTAAGTTAAACAAAGTATCTGTATCACCTACTGAAGAAGTATCTACATATACATTGGGTATTTTTGTATCTGGAAAGGGTTCACCTGTTAGTGTATTAAAGAACGGATTAAAATCAGCTCAGTTCTTCCCAACAATTGGTAAATCAAATTATCAAGATGTAGCAGGAACAACATATAAAATAACATCTTCGGATTTAGCATTATATAGAATAACTCAAATTGAAATATCATCAACAGCTGAATCACTTCAACCTTTAATAGCAAAACCAAATGAAAGTTTAGAATTTGATATTACATTAAATTCAGATTATTCGGTTAGTATTCTTACTGAAGAAGTTAAACAACAAATACCAGCGGCAAATCCACAAATTAAATTGTTGAAATCCGATGCTAGAACTTATAATATTAATTCTAAATTAGGAGTTCCAATTGCATTTGAAAAAAATGCGGATGTAAAAGCAGTAACTGTTGTTATTGGTGATGATATTTTAGAATTCGATAAATTAGAGAGTGGACCTATTGGTGGTATAACTATTCCTCATAGAGTATTTCAAAAAATTGGGAAGTATGGAGTTCAGATGTTTCCATTTTCATTGAGTGATTATGAAAATCAAGTTAGACCTGAAACCCCAAAGCAAATTATAAATCCAAAAGAGGTTAAACCGAAATATAATGTAGTTGAGGAAGTTCAAATAGACCCAACTCCGGTAGTTAAGGCTAATCCATATACTCCTACTATTAGTAGTAGTGGTGGAGGTGGTGGTGGACTTGGTTCACAATTAATATTAGATAGTAATTCGGGTGAACCATTTAATCCAAGTAAAGTAAATTACGGAAAACCAAGAGAAAATATTAAATAAGATATGCCAGAGCAAATTATACCATTAGGATTCGGTGGAAGTGGGGGTGGAACCTCCAACACAAACAGTGGTACCCCAACGGGTAATAATACATCTGTGCCTACTCTTAACCAAAACTTACCAATAAACTCCGTAAACTATCCAACAAAGAATGTAAATGATTTAGGGTTAAAAACAATAAGTAGACCAAATACTATTCAACAAATAGAACCTGTTAAAAAGGTATTGGAGAAATTAGTAGATGGTGATAACGATTTTGAAACTATTGATGTAGCATCTAAAGCAATTAATTTTGTAATTAATGTTGTAGATGATGTATATGTAGAAACTCCTGATATTAGGGAAATTACATATCCAAAAGTTGTAAGTGGAGCGGATTTCGTAGGATATGATACAACCTTTGATATCAGCTGGAACTCTGTAAACGCAACTTATGTAAAAATCTTTATTGGTAAATCTACTGATTTTGTAAGAGTTTCTCCTAAAGGCCAACAAACCTTTAATGTAAAGGAACTTTTAGAAAAATACGGATTAGAAACTTACGATGATGGTGATAAGGTAAAAATCCCATTGAGATTAATACCTGTAAATGAAAGTGGTAATTCTGTGGTTGAAGGACCTGTTGAAGATATTCCAATTATTTTCGATAAGGGTGATTTAGATATTCCTCGTTCAGTAGCAATTAATAGAATTGCTGAAGGATTCATCGCTCAATTTAAGGAAGCTACTTTTGATGAATCTAAATATCTAACCCATTTACTACATTTAGGTAATGGTGATAACAAAGTTATTACAACTTGGAGAGGATTAATTGAAGATACTGATTCATCTTTAATTCTTAAATTATACGAACCACTACCAACATCAGTTCAACCAAATCAAAAAGTTTGGATTACTAAAGCACAAACCGAACCTTTATTTGAAACAATTACGATTGTTGGTGAGGATACTGATTACTGTCCTCCACTAAAAGGACCTAATTTCTCATTGGAAGTTGATAATGGTATTGGGTATGAAATATATGATAATTTAATTGCTAGTGGTTCAAATACATCTACATCATTAATTCAAAATTATATTTCTAAGACTGGTATTGATACTGAAAAGTTAAACATTCAATACGCAAGTGGGTCTGTATATACTTTTGATAATTTTGTTCACTTTGGTTCTGCTGAGGAAAGAATTAAAAACTTTTGGTATAAGATTGAATTATTAGAATCATATCAATCCAAATACAGCGAAGTATCAACATCAAATGTACAACTAAGGTATGTAACAACTGAAGATGGATTTGTGTTGGTTACGGAAAGTGATGTAATATTAGAATTCCAATCAACTGCACTTAATGCTATATCTCAAATTCAAGCAAAGAACTTAATCGATAAGATTAATAATTTAATTGGAACATTTGATGGATTTGAAATGTGGTTATATACCGATACACAATATAGTGATTCATTATCATATCCAAAAAATACTGGATTATCAACAATCAAACCATCTACGGATTCTGAATCGATTGCTTGGTATAATTCAGCAATTACATACGCAAGTTCCTACGATAAGAACAATGTAAACTACCTAAACAACAATCTTCCAGAATTTATCAAAGAAGATTATCAGAACGCGGATTTTATGTTGTTTATGGATATGATTGGTCAACACTTTGATGTGTTGTGGGTTTACATAAACGCATTAACCAAACTCAAAAACTTAAATCAGCATTCTACAACTGGATTTGCCAATGATTTAGTTTACGCAATGTTGGAATCATTAGGATGGGATGGTAAGAAAGCTTACGATTCACAATTCCTTTGGGAGTACGCATTAGGACAATATAAAGATGGTACTCAAAAGTATAACCAATCACTTAAATCCGCAAACGAAGAAGTTTGGAGAAGAATCCTTAACAACCTACCTTACTTACTAAAACACAAAGGTACTGCTCGTTCATTGAAAGCAGTAATGGCTTGTTATGGTGTTCCACAATCACTCCTTACTATTATGGAGTTTGGTGGACCAACTGACCCAACGGATGGTGGTACTCAACCATTCACATTTGATGATAGAACAGCTGCAGTTAACTTTACCAGCAATGGTGAATATGTAAGTTCAAGCTGGAACTCAGCTGATTCAACTTATCCAAACTCAATTGAACTTAGAATCAATTTACAACACCAACAAAATAATGGTATTGTAAAAGCAATCGATGGTTCTACTGATATGTGGAAGTTAGAAGTAACTCAAACAACCGGTTCATTTGGTAAATTGGATTTCTATGTATCTGAGAGTTGGAGTGGAACAATCCATTCAGCATCAACTTCTGAATTTAATATCTTTAATGAGGATTACACTCAGGTTGTTCTTAATAGAACTCTTACCGATGGAACCTCATCTTTCCAAATGTTTGCAAAAGATGCAATCACTGGAAGAATTAGAACTACTTTATCATCAACTCCATTATTGGTAAATGGTGATACATCTTGGGATAGTGGAAGTGCGATTCATATTGGATACGCTATGAGTGGTTCAATGGATGAGTTCCGTTTATGGAAAACCCCATTGGAAGAAGGTGTTATTGATACTCACACACTTTTACCTGATGCAACAAACGGAAACAACTACACTGCTTCAACTGAAGATTTGTGGGTAAGATACGATTTCGAATATCCAAAGAATCTAAATGTATCATCATCTATTCCAAATGTGGCTATCAGTAGTGAATATGGAAATGTATCAGCATCTGCTTATGGATTCTCATCTATAACCGATTATCCATATCACTATACATCTTACGAAAGAACTGTAACCGCTAAGGTTCCATCATTAGGATTCAACCAAGCGGATAAGATTAGATTTGAAACTCAAACTTTAGTTGGTGATTTATCACATAAAGTTAGAGCAACTCAAAAATCATTGGATAGAGCACCAATCGATTCATCTCGATTAGGATTATTCTTCTCACCAATGAAAGAGTTGAATATGGATATTATCAAATCATTTGGAACATTCAATATTGATAATTACATCGGTTCACCTGCGGATGAATATAACGATGAATACACTCAATTAAAAGTTGTAAGAGATTACTATTTCCAAAGATTAAATAGAAACATTTATGAGTATATCAATTTGGTAAGACATATTGATAAATCATTATTTGAAGTATTGGAGCAATTGATTCCTGCTAGAGCAAAAGTTTCTAAAGGTTTATTGATTGAACCTCACTATTTGGAAAGAAGTAAAACCAAATGGCAAAGACCAACTTCGGAAAGAAGAGATTACGAATCATCAATCGATATTGATAACGATGTAATACTTATTGGTGATAATACTCAATTTGAAGCATTAGTTGATGCTGAATCAAATGTTCAGTTATCACATCAGTATGATAACTACGATGCAAATGTAGCAGCTAATGATGAAATTAATTTAGTGTCGGATGTTCCATCTTACGAATCATCAATTGATGCAACGGAGGATACTAATTTAGTTGGTGATTATCCTACCTACAATGTTGAAATTGAAATTCCAAAAGGAGAGAAATTAGAAGCAACTGTTGATGCATTCTCTTCTACCCAAATAGGAATGGAAAGAGATTCATTGGATAACGCTGGATTTGGATTATACACTCCGATTCCAGCAACTGGTTCGGTAACCACATTAGATATCTTCGGAAATCTAACATCATCAAGACAACAAATCTATTTGGTAAAAGAACAATACATTGAAAAAGTACAAGTTCAAACCGAAGGATGGCCGGCAACAACAAATAATGAACAAGTTAAGTACGAAATTCAAGAAGTAACTAATTATAGGTATAAAGTATCAAAGGTGCCGGTGGGAACTTCGATACCAACGATTGGAAACAATATTGTGGAGGTAACTCCGTTAAATGGATATTTCCCATCACACTATCGATACAAAAACAATTTACCGCAAGGATTGGTTTATTCATTTTTTGAAGGTTCACAACAAACATCAGCAACAACACCAGATGGGTTAGAACCAGTAGAAACATTTACTACGAATCCTAACATTCTTAGAGTTGCAAATACTGGTAGAGGTAGTGGTGAACCGATTTTGGAAGTAGATTAATTAAATTTGAAAAAAGTTATATTTATAGTATATCAAAGGGGTAATAAAAAATTATGGGATATTTAGACAATTCATCAATTACAGTCGATGCCATCCTTACAAAAAAGGGTAGACAAAAATTGGCATCGGGTCAATCTTTGAACATCACCAAATTCGCATTGGGTGATGACGAGATTGATTACACATTGTACGAACCAGCACATCCAAAAGGAAGTGCGTATTATGATTCGGCAATTAAGGCGATTCCAATTATGGAAGCTAGTCCTGACGAAACACAAGTATTAAGATACAAGTTAGTTACATTACCGAAAGGTACAACACAAATTCCAGTGGTAGCATTGGGTATTCCATCGATTGGAGTTTATCAGGATGAAGGACAAGTTTCTTTATCTCCAACAACTTCACCTGCTGGAAACTCATCAGCTGGATACACTGTTGTATTGGCAGACCAGAGAGCTGGTACATTAGCAGTAACGCAAGGAGCAACAGCAGCCGGTTCGGTTCCTGTGTTCTTAGGAGAAGAAATCACAACTACCGCACAAGTGGTAAGTGGTTTAGGATTCACATTCACTCCAAACCCAGCGTTGACTAGTAATGTATCTACAACTATTACGGTCTATGGTAACGAAACGGGTGGTTCACAAACTATCCCTGTAACTGTAACTTATAGAGCATAAAGGAAATAAGATATGGCACTAATTAACGACCCAAATATCACCGCCCAATTACAAGCATTGGCACAAGGTGGTTCAATCGACAGTAATGATATTGTAGCCCTTTTGAACTCCGCATTACCCGCTGGACAGCAATTGCAGTCTGGAGCAGGAGTTGCAACCGGCGTTTATAAAAGATTCGGAGAATTCGATAAAGTAAACGCTAAAGTAGAAGTAGTAACAACCGGTCTTTGGACTGGTGATGTGGGTTCTTTATCCACATCATATACGGCTTCCGCACAAGTAGCAGCGAGTGGAGATTACTACTACAATGTATATAGTACTAACCCAGCAACTGATTCATCGGCTGTTGTTCAGTTTGCAGTTGCATACGGACATGTAAATGGTAGTGGTTCTATTTCATTAGAAAACTCAGATGATGCACTACTTTCAACAAAAGCAACTTACGCACAATATAAATCAATCCTTTTAGACCCAACCGATGATAAGTTCTCATTTGAGAATGGAAGTGGTGTGGCTGCGGATTCTAACTCAATCTACGCAATCAATTTGAATAGAGCTAGATTCAGAGAGAAAATGGATGCAGGAAACTGGTCATTGAAACTTTCTGGTTCCAATGGTGTATTTACATTCATCGATGATTCTGGTAAGAAATTCGGAGATACATTAGGAAAAGCTGGTAGAGTATTCAAAGTAGTTTCTGGTTCATTGAACTTAGGAACTGAAAGTGAAGCAACTATCAACACAACAACATCTTCAACCGATGAAGGATATGGATTATTCTACCCTGATAGAGGTATCTTAATTCTTAACCCATCTGCAATAGCTGATACCGTTGGTACTGTAAAACCTTGGGGAACTACCGCAGTTTCTTTAGCTGGTGATGAAGGTGTAGATGCTGAAAAACAAAATCATAAGAGATTAGTACAAGCAATTGCAAATGGCGCTGATTTCCAAGCGAGAAGAACTGAAAATGTTTCAACTCAACACTTCTTTGTAAGAGCAACTAACAGAGAATTTAACTATTCAAACAACCCAACATATGTGAATACTGATGGAACATTTGTGGAAAGTACTTTTGAAACTGACCCAAGAACATACATCACCACAGTTGGTTTATTAAACGATTCAAACGAATTAATCGCAGTAGCTAAAACATCTCAACCAATTGAAAAATCATTTGATAAAGAAGTATTAATCAAAGTTAAACTTTCATTCTAATAAATCTTAAACTATAACTAAACCCCCCTTATTGGGGGGTTTTTTGTTTCATAGATATTTATACTAAAGTATTTTGCTTAAATGATTAAAGAAATTCCAAAATCGGATGTAGTGGTTAGACCTTTCAAAGTTTACAAAGAGTGGACTTTGGATGAAACCGATATTACCCCAATGTATGGTACTCTACAAACTGATTTGTATGATGCCGATACCGATGAGGTAAACTCTAATGGTATTTCAAAAAGAACACTATACGATTCAGTAAAAGCTCAATTCTACCTAAACCCAGCAACCTCGTCTATTGTAACTGAAGTTGGTAAAAGGGAATCATACGCATCAACCGATGAAAGGGTAATTGGTAGTACGATTGGTGTAATATCAATTCCACAAGAGTGGTATGGTGAAGGACTGAAAGTAGGTTCAGTTACTTTATCATATGGTATCATTGATGCGGTAGATGATGGTAACTCCAATTTGGTAGATTCAAATACCGGTACTCATAAAGGTAATGTATTTTACGATAGAGGATTGATTGTGATTACTCATAATGTAACTGATGGCTCAACACTATCCACTTTTGATTTAAGTTATCGTTCTACTATGACTATTTATGAGAATGAAATATTCTTATCAGTATTAGAGAACGAATTCAATGTATCACAAAACCCAACCGCAGTTCACGAAATAGGTGGAAGTAAAATAGATGTAGTAACAAATCGAAGAGATAAGAAATTATCCTCAAATGAATTTACAACATCATCTTTTTATCAACCTGGCGCTAGATATATTAAGAACTCAACCTATCCATATGTATCCGAAATTGATACAACTCAAATTGGTAGTTTTGATGATTATTTTTATAGTGGTTCAGTTGACCCAACCGGTTCTTATTTAGCACCATTCATTACAACTATTGGATTGTATGATGATGAACTAAATATGGTAGCAGTTGCTAAATTACCAAAACCAATAAAATCATTGCCGGATTATCCGGTTAACTTTATTGTTCGTTTCGATACATAAACAATATTTATATCTATAAAAGAGATACAATTATGAACTTAGAAGAAAGATTAAAAAAGACCCCACCAAAGACATCAAACGCTAATATCAAAGGTGGTGATAAAACTCTCATTGAAGCTGATGGTGGTTTGGATTTATCAAAAGATGAAAAGGCTCTTTTCAAAGCAAGAGGTGGTAAATTAAATAACAAACCTTACTCAGATACTGTGAAATAAAAACATTCTTAATGAATTGGTTACATCAAAATATAGAGATTACTGAAGAAGTAATCCCAGACGAAGCCGTTGGGTTTATCTATATGATAACACACATCCCAACTGGCAAATACTACATTGGTAAGAAATCCTTAGAAAGTGTTCGAAATGTAAAAATCGGAAAAAGGGAACTTCAAAAAATTAAAGAGGAAAGAAAAGCTGCCGGAATCGGTGGTAGAGCTCCTCTCAAAAAGAAAGTTCGTAAAGCATCCGATTGGGAAAAATACTACTCATCTAATGAGTGGATAAACGAACAAGTCAAAGAAGGAAAGCAGGATGAGTTCAAACGAGAAATCATTCAATTCTGCAATTCTAAAAAATCCCTATCTTATTACGAAGTATATTGGATGTTCAAATATGATGTCCTTTCAGATACCAATTCACTTAACGGAAACATTCTTGGAAAATTTTATTCAAAAGATTTGGATTAGTGGAAAATTTTTCGTATATTTGGTATCAAACTATATTTTAATAGAAAACAATTATGACTTTAACACAAATTGCACGAAAGTATAACATTTCTGAAGCATTCTTAAATGCAAAAGATGATGCACTTATTGTAGGAGCAACCTCAATTCAAGATATCATTAGAGAAATGAAAGCAAAGAATGGAGACCCATCGGTTATCCAAAAATTAGAAGTATTAGCAGAATTCCTTAGAGAAGTAAAGAATTCATCTATCGGATAATTTGGTAAATCCAAATTATTTTTGTATCTTTACTACAAACTAAAAATTTATGCTCTCCGCTAGAAACAAATTAGTTGTAATAAATGTATTGGATGGTGCTTTGGGTGTTGGAACTTCAATGAAGGGAAACGAACAAGCACATCATTGTCCATTCTGTCATCACCACAAAAAGAAACTTCAAGTCAATTTGGAAACCCAATATTGGCATTGTTGGGTTTGTGATTCAAAGGGTAGAAGTATTCAATCCTTGCTCCGTAAACTAAATGTTGACAGGAGTGAGGTTTCTAAGATTGTAGGAATCTATGGTGAATACATTCCAGCTAAAGGAGAGGAAACTGAAGAGGTAGTAAAACTTAAACTACCAAAAGAATTCAAACCCCTATATACAAAACCAAAATCAATCAACATCGATTATAATCAAGCCATTGGATACCTACATCGTAGAGGTATTCATATGTATGAAATCCTTAAATATAACATTGGTTATTGTGAGGATGGATTGTATGGGGGTAGGGTAATTATACCATCTTATAATGAGGATGGTGAACTGAACTATTTTGTTGCTCGTTCATATCACGAAGAAGCAACAATGAAATACAAAAACCCACCGGTGAGTAGGGATGTAATTGTATTTGATAATCAAATCAATTGGAACGAACCTATCACTTTAGTTGAAGGTGTATTTGATTCATTCTCAGTAAAACGAAATGTAATTCCAATCTTAGGAAAGTTTATTCCAAAGACACTTAAAGCGAAAATCTTTGAAAAGGGTGTAAAGGAAATTACAATCTTATTAGATTCAGATGCAGTTTCAGATTCAACCAAACATGCTGATTTCTTTATTAAGAATGGTATTAAGGTAACCAATATTATTCCAACTGGTAAAGATGCTGGTGATATGGGATTTGATGAAGTAAATGATTTGTTAAAAGAAACCGAAGAAACCGGTTGGGATGATTTAATCCTTTCCAAACTCAATAATTTATGAAGGTAGAAAAGATTTACCATTTAGCGGATTTGCACATCCGTAACTTAAAGAGACACAACGAATATAGAGAAGTATTCAAAAAGTTTTTGGATAATGTAGATAGAGATAATATTGAAAACTCAATTATCTATATTGCTGGTGATATTGCACATGCTAAAACCGAAATGAGTCCCGAATTAGTAAGGGAAATCAGTTGGTTCTTAACCGAATGTGCGGATAGAAAAGAAACATTCCTAATTACGGGAAATCACGATTGTAACTTAAACAACAATTATCGATTGGATGTTTTGACTCCAATTGTAGAAAATCTAAACAATGAAAGAATTCACTATCTTAGAGATACTGGTATCTATCAGCACCATAATCTCACTTTTGTGGTATATTCGATACTCGACAAAAAAGAGAATTGGCCAAAGGGAGAATTGGTAGAGGGTGAGAATAAGATTTGCTTATTCCACGGACCTGTTAACTTA
>OCVQ010000325.1_pt1 | contig 43911 bp, 34 predicted proteins | sample 1539061 | NCBI WGS metagenome assembly OCVQ01 (sample SAMEA3355526, study PRJEB22509) | marine metagenome | biome: marine; feature: river plume; material: water | place: USA | collected 2010-08-08 | depth 0.5 m | reverse complement strand
GGTTTCAACTGCAAGCTTGATGATTGGTATTGCAGCTGCGAATAAAAGTGAATTTATAATTACGGCTGGTTTGGCTGGAATTGCAGCCGGATCGATGTCCATGGCTGTTGGTGAGTATGTTTCAGTTAAATCGCAAAATGATATTGAAAAATCTGATCGTGAAATTGAGATCAAACAACTAGCAATGGATCCAGAAGGTGAATTTGAAGAATTAGTTGATATTTATGTTAAACGAGGATTAACAGAAGAGTTAGCAAAACAGGTTGTTACATCTATGCATAAGAAGGATGCTCTTGCAGCCCACCTTCGAGATGAACTCGGACATTTTGATCACACAAGAGCTAGACCAGTTCAAGCTGGCGTTGCATCCGCTATTGCATTCACCGCCGGGGGATTAGTGCCACTAATCGGAGCCTTGATAGCCACCTCTAATCAAGTAAGTGCGATTCTTCTGTTTACGGCAATCGGTTTAATTGCAGCAGGGTTTATCTCGGCCAAGATCGCGGCATCTCCACTTCTTAAAACAATTACAAGAATTTTTCTTGGTGGTGCCTTAGGCGTTGCAATTACTGCAGGAATAGGTTGGTTAGTAGGCCTTACTGGGGTTTGATAACCCTGATACTATTTACCTTGTAACTTGTTTTGAAGTTGGGCCATTGTCGTCCCGACCCTTAGCGGGATCGGCCCTTTAAATTGCAATCTAAATTCTCAAGCGTGCCAAAGGCAGTTGGTTTATATGACCCTGCAAATGAGCATGATGCCTGCGGTGTCGCGATGGTTGCTACTCTAAATAAAACCAAAACTCATGAGATTGTCAGCAAAGCTTTAACTGCATTAAGAAATTTAGAGCATAGAGGCGCATCTGGTGCTGAACCAGATAGTGGTGATGGAGCTGGAATTTTAATTCAGATTCCAGATGAGTTTTATAGATCAGTAGTTGATTTCAAACTACCAAACTTAGGTTTTTACGCGACTGGTGTATTTTTCATTGAAGCAGGCAACTCAGATTATCTAGAGCAAATCTCACAGATTGCAACCGAAGAAGGCTTGTGCATAATTGGTTGGCGAGATCTTCCCATTAATTCAAAATCAATTGGTAAGACAGCTTTGTCAGTTATGCCCTCCTTTAAGCAAATATTTGTTGCTGGCCTTAAAGATGAGAGTGATCTTGTATTGGAGCGGATGGTCTTCTGTCTGCGAAAACGGATTGAACACACCATGCCAATTTATGTGGCATCCCTTTCTTCAAGAACTATCGTTTACAAGGGCATGTTAACTACCGGCCAACTTGAGGAATTTTTTCCAGATCTTTCAAACCCATTGGTAGTTTCGGCAATGGCACTAGTGCATTCAAGATTTTCAACTAATACATTTCCTTCTTGGCCATTAGCCCATCCATATCGGTTTATTGCTCATAACGGTGAAATAAACACAGTAAAGGGAAATCGAAATTGGATGCGAGCACGCGAAACTTTATTGCAAAGTGATTTAATCCCAGGTGACTTAAAAAGACTATTCCCGATAGTAAATAACTCAGGAAGTGATTCGGCATCCTTTGATGAAGTACTAGAGCTTCTGTATTTAGGTGGTCGAAGCTTGCCGCACTCAATTTTAATGATGATTCCTGAGGCGTGGGAAAACCATGCAACTATGTCGCAGGTTCGCAAAGATTTTTACGCTTTTCACTCCGCTCTGATGGAACCTTGGGATGGACCGGCTTGTGTGACATTTACCGACGGCAATCAGATAGGTGCTGTATTAGATCGCAATGGTTTACGACCATCAAGATTTTGGGTTACAGATGATGGGCTAGTGGTATTAGCTAGTGAGGTTGGAGTTTTAGATTTTAAGCCAGAATCAATTGTGCGAAAAGGAAGATTGCAACCAGGCAAGATGTTTTTAGTTGACCTAGAAGAGGGTCGAATAATTGAAGATGATGAGATTAAAGATACTTTGGCAGCAGCTCAGCCATACTCTGACTGGCTACATGCTGGCTTGGTTAGATTAAGTGATTTACCTTCCAGAGAGCACATTGTTTATCCGCACTCTTCCGTAGTTCGTCGTCAGCGTGCATTTGGTTATACCGAAGAAGAGTTACGTTTAATTATTACTCCGATGGCTAAGAATGGCGCTGAACCACTAGGTTCCATGGGAACTGACACACCAATTGCTGCATTATCTGAAAAACCAAGATTGTTATTTGATTACTTTGCTCAATTATTTGCACAAGTAACTAATCCACCATTAGATGCAATTAGAGAAGAGTTAGTAACCTCACTTGGCGGTTCAATTGGGCCAGAACACAATCTCTTAGATCCAGGTGCATCATCATGCCGGCAGATTTCCCTTCAATTTCCCGTGATCGATAATGATGAATTAGCAAAAATAATAAATGTAAATGCAGATGGTGATCAGCCTGGATTTGAAACTCATGTTGTACGGGGATTGTTTCCAATTGCAGGCGGTGGCAGATCACTTGTTGCCAGATTAGAGCAAATTAGATCGGAAGTATCTTCAGCAATTAATGAGGGCGCAAGAATTATTGTTTTATCAGATCGCGATGGTGATGCTGAAAATGCACCGATTCCATCACTACTGCTTACCTCTGCCGTACACCATCATCTGATCCGTGAAAAAACTAGAACTAAGGTGGGCTTAGTTGTTGAAAGTGGTGAGGTAAGAGAGGTTCACCATGTTGCACTTCTAATTGGCTTTGGCGCAGCGGCCGTTAATCCTTACCTAGCTATGGAGAGCGCTGAAGACTTAGTAAGACAGGGAGTTATCACAGGAATTACTCCAGAAAAGGCAGTTAGGAATTTAATAAAATCTTTAGGCAAAGGCGTATTGAAAGTAATGTCAAAAATGGGAGTATCAACTATTGCTTCCTATACCGGAGCTCAAATTTTTGAAGCAATTGGTTTGTCATCTGAAGTAGTTGATGAATACTTCGTAGGCGCCACCTCACGTTTAGGTGGGGCTGGTATTGAAATCATCGCGCAGGAAACTATAAAACGTCATCACATTGCATATCCACCAGGAGGAGAGATTCCTGGTGCTAAGAAATTACAAATTGGTGGTGAGTACCAGTGGCGAAGAGAAGGTGAGCCACACCTATTCGATCCAGAAACTGTTTTCACTCTCCAGCATGCAACACGTTCAAAGCGATTTGATGTTTTCAAGAGATATACCAACAGAGTTGATGATCAATCTCGTCGATTAATGACCTTACGGGGATTGTTTAATTTTAAATCTGACGTGCGCAAGCCAATTTCAATTGATGAAGTTGAACCTGCCTCTGAAATTATTAAAAGATTTGCCACTGGCGCCATGTCCTATGGCTCAATTTCACAAGAAGCTCATGAAACACTCGCAATTGCCATGAATCGAATTGGTGGAAAATCAAATACTGGTGAAGGTGGTGAAGATCCAGCTAGAAATAAAGCAGATAGCAATGGAGATTTACGACGATCTGCTATTAAACAAGTTGCCAGCGGAAGATTTGGTGTTACAAGTGAGTATTTAGTTAATGCCGATGATATTCAAATAAAAATGGCACAAGGAGCGAAACCTGGTGAAGGTGGGCAATTACCTGGCAACAAGGTTTACCCATGGATTGCAAAGGTTCGCTACTCAACTCCTGGAGTGGGATTGATTTCACCACCACCGCATCATGATATTTACTCAATTGAAGATTTAGCGCAGCTAATTCATGATTTAAAGAATGCTAATGATCAAGCCCGTATTCACGTTAAGTTGGTGGCCGAGGTTGGAGTTGGCACAGTTGCAGCCGGAGTAAGTAAAGCCCATGCTGATGTTGTTTTAATCTCTGGACATGATGGCGGAACCGGTGCTTCACCATTAACCTCACTAAAACATGCGGGTGCTCCATGGGAATTAGGGTTAGCTGAAACCCAACAGACTTTGTTGCTTAATGGTTTAAGAGATCGAATTGTTGTGCAAGTGGATGGCCAAATGAAAACCGGTAGAGATGTGTTAATCGCAGCCTTGCTCGGAGCTGAAGAGTTTGGTTTTGCTACCGCGCCATTGGTTGTTTCTGGTTGCGTAATGATGCGAGTTTGTCATTTAGATACCTGTCCTGTTGGAGTTGCCACACAAAACCCTGAGCTAAGAAAGAAATTCACTGGAAAGCCTGAGTTTGTGGAAACTTTCTTTGAATACATAGCCGAGGAAGTTAGGCAGTTGCTCGCCCAGTTAGGCTTTAGAAAATTAGAGGATGCAATCGGTCAAGTAGAAATGCTCGATACTAAAGCTGCAACAGATCATTGGAAGGCAAGTGGATTAGACCTTTCACCAATTTTGAAAGCACCAGCAGGTAATGGTGATCGCAAAAATACAACAACGCAAGATCATGGCTTATCAGGTGCGTTAGATAATGAATTGATTAAGTTATCCAAGGATGCTTTAGAAAATGCAAAGAGCGTACGGTTAGAAATACCAGTCAGAAATGTCAATCGCACAGTTGGCACCATGCTCGGCAGTGAAATAACGAGAAAGTTTGGTGGGGCAGGGCTCCCAGCAGATACGATCGACATAACTTTTCATGGTTCGGCTGGGCAATCATTCGGAGCTTTTATTCCGTCTGGCCTGACACTACGTCTTTATGGCGATAGTAATGATTATGTGGCAAAAGGTTTATCTGGCGGTCGAGTAATAATTCGACCAGATGAAAAAGCCAGCTTTAAATCAAATCAAAATGTAATTGCAGGAAATGTAATTGGATATGGAGCTACTTCGGGAGAAATCATGATCTCAGGAGTGGTGGGAGAAAGATTTTGTGTCCGAAATTCTGGCGCGCATGCAATCGTGGAAGGTGTGGGCGATCATGGTTGTGAATACATGACTGGGGGATCAGTAATTGTGCTCGGAGCTACTGGGCGAAATTTTGCAGCTGGCATGTCAGGTGGAATGGCGTTTGTCTTGGATTTGCAACCATCGCTAGTTAATACCGAGATGGTGGATTTACTTTCACTTCCAGCAAATAAGGAAGAGTTTGTGAAAAGCAGTATTTCTAACTTCTTCGTAGAAACAGGTTCCCAGATTGCTAAAGATGTACTAACTGATTGGGAAAAGAGTAAGAGTCGAATTACTCTGATTATGCCAAGAGATTATGCAAGAGTTTTGGAAGTTATGGCTAAAGCACAACGCGAAGGCTTGCCAGTAGATAGCGCAGTTATGGCGGAGATAAATGGCTGATCCAAAAGGTTTTATAAATACACCTCGCGAAGTACCAAAACGTAGACCGGTAGATGTACGCATAAAAGACTGGAAAGAGGTTTACCAGGATCAAGAGTTTTCACATCTGCAAAAACAAGCTGGTCGGTGCATGGACTGTGGCATACCTTTTTGTCATCAAGGTTGCCCACTAGGCAATTTAATTCCAGAATGGAATGACCTGATTTGGCGCGGAGAAAAACCAGAAGCGATTGATCGGCTTCATGCAACAAATAATTTTCCAGAATTCACTGGTCGGCTTTGTCCAGCACCGTGTGAGACTGCATGCGTTGTGGCAATTAATGCTGAAGCTGTGACTATTAAGCAAGTAGAGCTAAGAACTATTGAAGAAGCATTTCTAGAGAAAAGAATTGTGCCACTGATTCCAGATCGCTTGTCAGGAAAAACTGTGGCAGTAATTGGCTCAGGACCTGCTGGATTAGCCGCTGCGCAGCAACTAACGCGAGCTGGACATACCGTGGTGGTTTATGAACGAGCTGAAAAAATTGGTGGCCTATTACGTTATGGAATTCCCGAATTTAAAATGGAAAAATCAATCGTCGATCGAAGGTTGTATCAAATGGAGCAAGAGGGGACAAGATTTAGAACCGGTGTAAATGTTGGTAAAGATTTAACGGGTTCAGCACTAAGAAGTAAATATGATGCGGTAGTACTTGCAGTTGGCGCAACAAATTGGCGTGATCTAGATATTGCTGGACGTGATGCAAAAGGTGTTTACCAGGCTATGGAGTACTTGCCTTGGGGAAACAAGCAAGCACTTGGCGAGTTGACTGCTCCGGCAGAGATTAATGCGGACGGAAAGCATGTTGTGATTTTAGGAGGCGGAGATACTGGCGCAGACTGTTTAGGAACAGCAATAAGACAAGGAGCTGCATCAGTTACCCAATTAGAGATCATGCCAAGACCATCAGATGAAAGAGTTGAAACTCAACCTTGGCCTACGTACCCAATGTTGTATCGAGTAAGTAGTGCTCATGAAGAGGCTGGTGAGCGGATTTACTCTGTATCTACTCAAGAATTTCTGAAGGATGCTAATGGCAATTTAAGAGCAATAAAGTTAGTTGAAACTGAATTAGTTAATGGAAAATTTCAACCTGTTGCAGGGAGTGAAAAAGAGATTCCTGCTGATTTGGTATTTCTTGCACTCGGTTTTACGGGGCCAGAAAAGAATGAATTACTTGATCAGCTTGAAGTGAAGTTGGATGAGAAAGGAAACATAATCCGAGATCATGAGTACTCAACCGCGAGTGAAGGAGTATTTGTTTGCGGGGATGCTGGTCGTGGTCAATCTTTGATCGTTTGGGCTATTGCCGAGGGGCGCAGTGCTGCTGCAGCAATTGATAAGTACTTAACAGGGAACACGCAGTTGCCTTATCCGATTGAACCAACTGCTCGCCCGTTGATGGTTTAAGGTTTTTCTTATGCGTCGCGCGAAAATTGTCTGCACTATTGGACCAGCTGTTGAATCGGTTGAGAAAATTACTGAGTTAATTGCTGCTGGAATGAATATGGCTAGATTAAACCTTTCACATGGCGGCCATGAAGAACATCAGATTAGATTGAATAATGTTCGTGAAGTTGCAAAGAAGGCGAATAAGGCGGTTGCAATTTTAGTTGATTTGCAGGGACCAAAAATAAGGTTGGGTAGATTTAAAAATGGTCCACATGATTTAGCCCGTGGCGATAAATTCACTATCACTACTGAAGATGTTGAAGGAACAAAAGATCGAGTAAGTACTACCTATAAAGGTTTACCTGGTGATTGCAAAATTGGTGACAAAATAATGATTGATGATGGCAAAGTTACTGTTGAAGTTTCTGAAGTAAATGGAAATGATGTAGTGACAAAGGTTATTCACCCAGGAGCTGTGAGTAACAATAAGGGATTGAATTTACCAGGAGTCGCTGTTTCGGTGCCTGCCATGTCAGAGAAAGATGTAGCAGACTTAAGGTGGGGTCTAAAAGCAGGGGCCGACTTTATTGCGCTTTCATTTGTAAGAAATGCAAGTGATGTTAAGGATGTCCATAAGATTATGGATGAGGTAGGAATTCGAATTCCGGTAATTGCAAAAATTGAAAAACCACAAGCGGTCGCAAACCTGCAGGAGATTGTGGATGCATTTGATGGAATCATGGTTGCACGTGGTGATCTAGGTGTTGAACTTCCAATTGAAGATGTACCAATGGTTCAAAAACGTTGCATAACTATGGCTCGTGAATCTGCAAAGCCAGTTATTGTGGCAACCCAAATGCTTGATTCAATGATTAGTAACTCTCAACCAACCCGCGCTGAAGCAACAGACTGTGCAAATGCAGTTTTGGATGGTGCGGATGCATTAATGCTTTCAGGTGAAACTAGTGTTGGTGAATTCCCAATTGAATCTGTCAAAATTATGGCTCGTATTATTGAACGAACTGAAGAGATTGCATTAGATCAAATACCACCTTTAAAGCACTCACCAGCTACAAAAGGTGGTGCAATTACTAAGGCCGCTACCGAGGTTGGCCTTACAGTTGGTGCAAAATTTTTAGTTGCTTTCACGCAAAGCGGGGATTCGGCAAGACGTATGTCCAGGTTGCGTTCACCTATTCCAATGTTGGCCTTAACACCAGATAATGGAACATATAACCGCCTTGCACTTTCTTGGGGCGTTGAATCTTTGTTAACACCAGTAGTTAATCACACTGATGAAATGGTTATGCAGGTTGATACTATTTTGATTAACTCCAAACGAGTAAACCTTGGCGATCTAGTTTTGATTGTTGCTGGTTCCCCTCCGGGTATACCTGGATCAATAAATGCGATGAGAGTTCATAAAATTGGTGACGCAGTTGGTGGCGTCGCGCCTGCTTATCGCAAGTAATTTAGTATAAAAAGATATCCACTATAAACTACTACGGTAATTCGCCTCGGTACTCCAACGGTAGAGAGGACGGTCTCAAAAACCGTATAGTGTCGGTTCGAATCCGACTCGAGGCACATGAACACAGAAAATAAGAAAATACGAATTCTAGTTGCTGAAGATGAAACTATCATCCGACTAGATCTTGTTGAGATGCTTACTGAATCTGGTTACGAAGTAGTAGCGCAGGCTGAAAATGGTGCAGTAGCGATTGAGTTAGCTAAGAAATTTAAACCTGATTTAGCGATTTTAGATGTGAAAATGCCAGAGATGGATGGCATTACTGCTGCTGAACAGATTATTACTTTGGCGCCAGTCCTAATGCTTACAGCTTTTAGTCAGCGAGAACTTGTTGAGCGCGCACGAGATGCTGGCGTTATGGCTTATGTAGTTAAGCCCTTTTCCATTTCTGATTTAGTGCCGGCAATTGAAATTGCTATCAGCAGGCATCGACAAATGAAGAGTTTGGAAGATGAGGTTGCAGATTTGTATGAAAGATTAGAAACTCGCAAACTCATTGATCGGGCAAAAGGGATATTAATGAAAGCTATGGGTTTATCTGAGCCTGAAAGTTTTAGTTGGATTCAAAAAACTGCGATGGACCGTCGTATATCAATGAAGCAGGTTGCTCAAGCGGTTATCTCGCCAGAGTCAGCCCCAGATAGATAGTTACCTGTCGGCCAATATCAAGCAAGTAATACGTGCACTACAAGTGCGCTCACCCTTGTCATTTGTAATTTCTACTTCATAACAACATAGAGTTTTTCCAAGAGTCACTGCAGTTGCAACGGCAGTCACAATTCCTGAAGTTGCTGATTTGTGATGTGTGGCATTTATATCAACCCCAACAATTCTGCGATTTGGACCAGCATGTAGTTGTGTGCCAATGGAACCTAAACTTTCTGCAAGAACAACATTTGCACCCCCATGGAGTAATCCAATTGGTTGTGTGTTTCCTTCAACGGGCATGGTTGCCACTAATCTGCTTGGAGAGGCCTCGATTATTTCTATGCCCATCTTCTTATCTAGGGCACCAGATCCTCGTTCGCGAATCAATTCCAAATAGTCCGTCATATGATCAAGTTTAACCTGAGATGGCAATTAGAATCCCAATATGAGTACGGATCAGAAGCGTTTATTGCTAATTGATGGCCATTCCATGGCTTATCGAGCATTTTATGCTTTACCCGCAGAAAACTTTAAAACCTCAAATGGCCAACCGACTAATGCAATATATGGGTTCGCTTCAATGTTGATAAATCTAATTAAGGAAGAGAAACCTTCACATATTGCCGTTGCTTTCGATGTTTCTAGGAAGACATTTCGAACCCAACTATTTCCTGAGTACAAAGCGAATCGTGCTTCCACTCCCGATGAATTTCGATCCCAGATGTCATTTGTCAATGAAATGATTGATTGTTTTGGAATAAAACATTTTGAAATGGAAGGTTATGAAGCCGACGACATCATTGCCACCTTTGCAAAATCTGCTGAGAAAAATGGTTATGAGGTTCTAATTTGTACTGGTGATAGAGATTCCTTTCAGCTTGTAAATGCAAACACCACAGTTCTTTACCCCAAAAAAGGTGTCACTGAGATGTCAAGAATGACACCGGATGCAGTATTAGAAAAATATGGATTAACACCTGCGCAGTATCCAGATTTTGCTGCACTTCGCGGTGATCCGAGTGATAATTTACCTTCAGTACCTGGTGTTGGAGAGAAGACAGCAACTAAATGGATTTCTGATTATGGAAGTTTAGAGAAATTACTTGCTAATACTCAAGAGATAACGGGCAAAGTTGGGGATTCACTTCGAGCTAATGTCGAAGCAATTAAGTTAAATCGTGAACTTACACAGCTTCTAGATGATTTGGACTTGAAAGTTAAAATAGAAGACCTTAGCTGGTTGGGATTTGATTCAAATTTGATGAGTAACTTCTTCGAAAAAATGGAAATCCGAGCATTAAAAGAAAGACTTAAATCACTCCCACAGGCTGGTGGCGCAGTTGCTAAAGAAGTATCAATAAAAGTTTCAGAGGTCACGGCTGAGGAAATAAGTAAATTAATCGAAAAACATGCAAAACCGATCGCAGTTGCATTTGATTATGTAGAAGAGGCATTACTTGGTTACTCAGTGGCAACAAGTGAAACAGAAGTTTTCTATGTACAAAGCAGCAAAATGGGTGATTGGATTTCTAAACCAGAAATTGCCAAACATGTGCATTCAGCGAAAATAGCTTTGAAGAACTTAGGACTATCTGGAGTGAAATCAGATATCGAATTGCTGGCTTACTTGTGTAATCCCGGAAGCAGAAACTTAAGTTTAAGTGATCTTGCTGAAAGAATTTTAGGTGAAGTAGCCAATTCAGAGGATCTCTTCTCGCAATTCGATCCTAAGCAGGCTGCTTGGATATTTGCATTAGAAAAAGAGCTAAGTAGCGAAGTTAAATCTAAAGGCATGCTTAGTTTATATGAGGATTTAGAACAGCCTACGTTGGTTTTGCTGTCCCAAATTGAAGAAATTGGTATTGCAGTTGACCAAGAAAAATTGAATCAATTATCCGGTCATTTTACAAAAATTGTGGCTGATGAAACCGCGATGGCATATAAAGAAGCAGGACATGAATTCAATGTAAGCTCGCCAAAACAATTACAGGTGGTTTTATTTGATGAGTTAAAACTACCAAAAACTAAGAAAATCAAAACAGGATTCACAACTGACGCAGAAAGTTTGGAGTGGCTTGCTGGAAAAACTAAGCATCCTTTGCTCAAGCATTTACTAAGAATTCGTGAAACCAGCAAATTAATGACAACTATTGATGGGTTGATAAGTGCGGTTGAATCCGATGGCAGGATTCATACTAATTTTCAGCAAACCGTGGCAGCAACTGGAAGATTGTCTTCTACGGATCCGAATTTGCAGAATATTCCAATTAGAACAGAGGAAGGGCGAAAAATCAGAGATTGTTTTACAGCTCAAAAGCCGTACTTAGATTTATTGACTGCAGATTACAGTCAAATTGAAATGCGAATAATGGCTCATTTATCAGATGATAAGGGATTGATTTCTGCTTTTGAATCAGGCGAGGACTTGCACTCAACTGTGGCATCTCAGGTTTTTAATGTTAAAAAGAATGAAGTTGATGCTGAAATGCGAAGAACTATTAAGGCGATGTCTTACGGCTTGGCATATGGATTGTCTTCATTTGGTCTTGCGCAACAACTAGATATTGATCCTGCGTCAGCAAGTGAATTAATGGGCAAATATTTTGAAAGATTTGGTGGAATAAGGGATTATCTAAAGACAGTCGTTGAGCAGGCGCGTGAACTTGGTTATACCCAAACAATTTTAGGTAGAAGAAGGTATTTGCCGGATCTAAATCATGAAAACAGACAACGCAGAGAAATTGCAGAACGGGCGGCACTAAATGCACCGATCCAAGGTTCAGCCGCAGACATCATAAAGATTGCGATGCTAAAAGTAGACTCTAAAATCAAGTCAGAAAATCTAAGATCTCGATTGCTCCTACAAGTGCATGATGAATTAATTTTAGAAGTTTCACCTGGTGAGCACGAAACGCTTTCAAAAATAGTTAAAGAGCAAATGTCCAATGCTTATGAACTAAATGTTCCACTTGATGTGAATATTGGCGTAGGTAAAAGCTGGGATTTAGCAGCGCATTAATTTTATTTATTAGTATCTAAATTCGCTTCCAGAGCTTCAGTGTCTTCTTCTTCAGAAGGAATGCGATCAGCTGCCTTAAGCAAACCAGCACCGCCACGCATAATTAGGTATCCAATTCCCACACAAATTGTTGTTAACGCCAAGCAGTACCTAGGTGAATAGTGTTCGGAGATAAACCCGCCAAGTGCTGTTCCTAACGAAGCAAATGTTCCCTCTACAGTCCATAGCCATCCTAAAGCGGCTACCGCCGTTCCTTTTGGTCTAACAGCTTCACTAATCTCTAAGTAAAATACTTGCAAACCACCCGCCATTAAACTCATAAGTGCGGTCACGATCATCATTGACCAATCTGGGTATGTAAAGGCCAGGGGTAATGAAAAGATAAACCAAAAAAGGTAGATCCGTTTAAACGCGGCAAAAGATGAGGTCTTCTTGGAGACCATGCCCGCTACAAGTCCGCCAATAACATTTCCTGCTGCCATGATCGCAAAAAGGATTCCAGTTCGGTGCGGGATATTTTCCAAGGTTGTAAACGCAGGAACTGCAATATCAAATGCACCCCATCCTAAGCCGATAAATACACCTTCTAGCATTAGTAATTGCATAGCTGGCGTTCGCCAAACTGCCAGATCTTTTGATGTTTTCTTTTCAGGTGCCCATCGCTTCAATTGCGGTGAAAGAGAGAGAGCCGCTCCGCCAATGAAAATAAGAGCTGAACAAATCTGTAAAGATAATTCTGGCGAGTAATTAAGCGCAACAGTCGTTGCAACCAATGGGCCAAATACGCCAACCGAATTCATAACTGCCGTATCGATTGCGTACGCGGTTCTGATTTGATCCCTAGGAACAGTTACTTTCCAAAGAGGACGTATGGATAAATTAATTGGGGGAGCTGAGAAACCTAAAACTCCTGCAAAAACTACTAATTCTGTACTTGAATTGCCAGTTGAAAATAAAAGAATTAAAACTGCATAACTTGGGGCAAAAACCCGTAATGGAATCTTCATTCCAAATTTATCTATTAATGTGCCTCGCAAACCTGCCGTTGTAGCTCCCGTTATGCCATTCACGCCCGTTGCAAGTCCTGCGACAGCGATTGAACCAGTGGTTTGTTGCACTTTGAAAAAGATACTCAACGAGATCATTCCGTAGGCCATTCGAGCCGGAAAGGAACTAATAAGCAGATATTGGCCAGATTTATTACTCAAAACCTTGGAATACCTACTCATTGGCTCATCCTAGTCATCGCCAGTTTGACCCTACTGTCTATTCGAAAGTAACCTTGCCCGTCCCTGTCCCTACTAGTTGATTTACCCCCGGAGTACACCTATCTAATGACCCCCTCTCAAATTGCTGTAAACGATATTGGATCTGCAGAAGATTTTTTAGCCGCTATTGAAGGCACAATTAAGAATTTTAATGACGGAGACTTAGTCTCTGGAATCGTTGTTCAAATCGATCGCGAAGAAGTTTTATTAGATATTGGTTACAAAACAGAAGGCGTTATTCCATCTCGTGAATTATCAATTCGACATGATGTCGATCCGAGTGAGTTAGTTAAAGTTGGCGACCGTGTTGAAGCTCTAGTTCTTCAAAAGGAAGACAAAGAAGGTCGTTTAATACTTTCTAAAAAACGTGCGCAATATGAACAAGCATGGGGAGATGTAGAAGGAAAGAAAGAGCGTGACGAAGTTGTTACAGGAACAGTTATTGAAGTAGTAAAGGGTGGACTAATCGTTGATATCGGCCTTCGCGGATTCTTGCCAGCATCTTTGGTTGAAATGCGAAGAGTTCGGGATCTAACTCCTTACATCGGGCAACAGGTTGAATGTCGAATTATCGAACTAGATAAGAATCGCAACAATGTGGTGTTATCTCGTCGAGCATTCCTTGAGCAATCTCAATCTGCTTCAAGAACAACTTTCTTAAACCAACTACAAAAGGGTCAGGTTCGATCTGGAGTTATTTCTTCAATCGTTAACTTTGGCGCATTTGTTGATCTTGGTGGAGTTGATGGCTTGGTTCACGTATCAGAGCTTTCATGGAAACACATTGATCATCCATCTGAGGTAGTAGAAGTTGGAGATGAAGTTACAGTTGAAGTACTTGAGGTTGATTTTGAAAGAGAAAGAGTTTCACTATCTCTTAAAGCAACTCAAGAAGATCCATGGCAAGCATTTGCCCGTACTCACACAATCAATCAAGTTGTGCCAGGTGAAGTAACCAAGCTAGTTCCATTTGGTGCATTCATTAAAGTTTTTGAGGGTATTGAAGGATTGGTACATATCTCAGAATTAGCAGAACGCCATGTTGAAATTCCAGAGCAGGTAGTTCAAGTTGGCGATAAGTTATTTGTAAAGATCATTGACATTGATCTTGAGCGTCGACGTATTTCACTTTCATTAAAGCAAGCAAATGAAGGACAAGAAGTTGAGGTTGAAGCATTCGATCCAACTCAATATGGAATGCCAGCTCGTTACGATGCAGAAGGCAAATTCATTTATCCAGAAGGTTTTGATCCTGAAACTCAAGAATGGAAACCAGGATATGAAACTCAACGCGAAGAATGGGAACGTCAGTACGCCGAAGCCCAATCTCGTTTTATGGCTCACAAGAAGCAAAAGGCAGAGGCAAAAGCAGCTGATGCTGCCGCTCCTGCTGCCGAGTAACCGATTATTAACTATGGCCTCAGGAAACTGGGGCCATTTTTTTATTGTGTAGGGTTTAACTTATGTTAATCGTTGCGCTAACCGGGGGAATCGGTTCTGGGAAATCTACCGTTGGGCAAATATTTGAAGATCTAGGCGCCATAGTTACTGACTCAGATCAACTTGCCCGTGATGTAGTCGAACGTGGAACGAATGGTTTTGATCAAATAATTGCAGCATTTGGCGATGAAGTTCTAAAGAATGGTGATTTGAATAGAGCGGCTTTAGGTGAATTAGTTTTTAAAGATCCAGCTAAACGTAAGCAGTTAGAGCAGATAACTCACCCATTGATCAGAAAAGCATTTTCAAAGATTGTTGAATCATCGAAAGGTGATTCGATCGTGGTTAATCAGATTCCACTACTCGTTGAATCAAACCATGATTATAAATTTGATCATGTAATTACAATCTCAGCCTCAGAAGATGTAAGAATTGAACGGCTGCTCAAACGAGGCATGAATCTAAACCAAATAAAGCAACGATTACAAGCGCAATCTACTGATGCTCAGCGGGAGCAAATCTCAGATTCGATTATACGAAATGATAAGAGCCAGGCCGAGCTATTGCCTGAAGTAGAGAAAGTTTGGGAGCTTCTTCAAATAAAAAATAAGAATAAATCATGAGGCCAATTTCAGATTTAACTCGTCGAGTAGAGCCTTTTCAGGTTATTAGTGATTATGTACCTGCTGGAGATCAACCAACTGCGATTGCTGAATTAGTTGCTCGTTTGGCTAAGAAAGAACAAGACATAGTTCTGCTGGGCGCAACAGGCACAGGAAAATCAGCAACTACAGCCTGGATGATCGAACAAGTGCAAAGACCTACTCTTGTCATCGCTCCGAATAAAACCTTGGCAGCCCAATTAGCGAATGAGTTTAAGGAATTACTTCCAAATAATGCTGTTGAATATTTCGTCTCATACTATGACTATTACCAGCCAGAGGCGTATGTTCCCCAAACTGACACATTTATTGAGAAGGACTCATCCGTTAATGATGAGGTTGAGCGGCTAAGACACTCAGCAACTAATTCATTACTTACCAGACGAGATGTGATCGTGGTTGCAACAGTTTCCTGCATCTATGGCCTAGGAACACCTCAGGAATATATAGATCGCATGGTTAAATTAAAAATAGGTGATTCAATCGACCGTAATACATTGTTGCGCAAATTTGTTGACATTCAATACAAGCGAAACGATATGGCATTTGAACGTGGAACTTTTCGCGTTCGCGGGGATACGATCGAGATAATTCCCATGTATGAAGAGCTTGCACTGCGAATTGAAATGTTCGGCGATGAAATTGAGAAGATTAAGACTCTGCACCCCTTAACTGGAGAAATTGTTAGGGATGAGACTGAAATGTATGTATTCCCTGCAACTCACTATGCAGCTGGCCCTGAAACGATGGAACGTGCAATTAAGGAGATTGAGGCGGAGCTTGAAAAACGGGTAGATGAATTTGAAAGATCTGGAAAATTACTTGAAGCACAGAGAATTAAAATGCGAACAACTTTTGATATAGAGATGATGCGTCAATTGGGTTTTTGTTCTGGAATTGAAAACTACTCAAGACATTTAGATGGACGTGAGCAAGGTTCGGCGCCTAACTGTCTTTTAGATTACTTCCCTGAGGATTTTTTAGTTGTAATTGATGAGTCTCATGTAACTGTTCCGCAAATAGGTGCAATGCATGAGGGTGATGCAGCTCGAAAACGAACACTTGTAGAGCATGGCTTTAGATTGCCAAGTGCAATGGACAATCGCCCACTTAAGTTTGCTGAATTCCTTGAAAGATGCGGACAGAAGGTTTATTTGTCTGCAACTCCTGGCAAGTATGAACTAGAAAAAACTAATAATGATGTAGTTGAACAGGTTATTCGTCCTACTGGATTAGTCGATCCTAAAATTGTCGTAAAGCCAATTAAGGGACAAATAGATGATTTGATTAAAGAAATCAAATTACGTGCAGATCGCAATGAGCGTGTGTTAGTAACGACTTTGACTAAGAAAATGTCAGAAGAACTTACCGATTACATGTTAGGTCTTGGAGTCAAGGTTAGATATTTGCACTCAGAGGTTGATACTTTAAGAAGAGTTGAATTACTAAGAGAGCTTCGAACTGGTGAATATGATGTTCTAATTGGTATTAATCTTTTGCGAGAAGGCTTAGATTTACCAGAAGTGTCTTTGGTCGCGATATTAGATGCAGATAAAGAAGGATTTCTAAGATCTGCAACATCACTTATTCAGACTATTGGTCGCGCTGCTCGAAATGTTTCAGGTGAAGTGCATATGTATGCTGACAACATGACCAAGTCAATGACTAAAGCCATCGATGAAACCAACAGGCGCCGAGCTAAACAAGTTGCTTACAACAAAGAACACGGGATTGATCCAACCCCCTTACGCAAGAAAATTGCTGACATCACGGATTTAATCGCAAAAGAGGCGGATGACACAGATGATTTGGCCGCAAAAACAAAGAAAATCGGATTTACTAGTGGGGTTCATAGTAAGAATGCACACTCCCTGCCACGTCAAGAACTTGTGGCATTGATTGAATCACTTACTGATCAAATGCGATTGGCAGCATCGGAGTTGAGTTTCGAATTAGCAGCAAGATTAAGAGATGAGATAAGAGAATTGAAGCGGGAGTTAAAAGGGATGCAAGAGGCGGGTAACTGATGAACGATCGTTTAATTGTGCGTGGAGCCAGGGAACATAATTTAAAGGATGTCTCGCTGGATATGCCTCGAAACTCCCTCATAGTTTTTACAGGGTTATCTGGTTCAGGAAAATCTTCTTTGGCTTTTGACACCATATTTGCAGAAGGTCAACGCCGATATGTGGAATCACTGTCAGCTTATGCCCGGCAATTTTTAGGGCAAATGGATAAACCAGATGTTGATTTTATTGAAGGATTATCACCTGCAGTTTCAATTGACCAAAAATCTACGAATAGAAACCCTAGATCTACCGTGGGAACTATTACTGAAGTTTATGATTATTTAAGATTACTTTTCGCCAGAGCAGGCAAACCTCACTGTCCAAAATGCGGGAAAGCGATTGCTAAACAAACGCCTCAAAATATTGTTGATCAGATTCTGCAGATGCAAGAAGGTCTTAAGTTTCAAGTTCTAGCTCCTGTTATTCGTGCCCGAAAAGGTGAATTCCTAGATCTTTTCAAAGATTTTATTACGCAAGGCTATTCCCGAGTCAGGGTTGATGGCACTACCTACCAAATAGCTGAGGTACCAAAACTAAAGAAACAAGAGAAGCACACAATTGAGGTAGTTGTTGACCGCTTAAGCGTAAAAACTGAAAGTAAATCTCGAATCACTGATTCAGTCGAAACGGCATTAAAACTTGCAAGTGGTTTAGTGATTCTAGATTTTGTTGATGCAAAAAAAGGTTCTCCTGATAAAGAAAAATCCTTTAGTGAGCATATGGCTTGTCATGAATGCGAGATCTCTTTCGAGGAGTTAGAACCCCGATCATTTTCTTTCAATTCTCCTTTTGGAGCATGTCCGGAGTGCACTGGAATTGGAACCAAACTTGAAGTCGATGAGGAATTATTAATTCCTGATGATGCGATCTCTATTTATGATGGAGCCATCGCACCTTGGTCAGGTGGACAATCCTCGGAATATTTTTTGCGCCTGCTCGAAGGTTTGGCCGGAGATCTCAAGTTCTCCCTCGATGCACCTTGGAAGAAACTGTCCCAAAAGGTCAAAGATGCAATCTTGAATGGTTGGGATTATGAGGTTCATGTTAAATATAAAAATCGTTATGGACGCGTAAGGAATTATTCAACAGGTTTTGAGGGAGTAATTCCTTTTATACATCGCCGTCATGCTGAAACAGATAGTGATTTTAGTCGGGATAAATATGAAGCTTATATGCGCCAAACTCCTTGCCCTTCTTGTAGCGGTAGCAGATTAAAGCCCGAAGTACTTGCTGTGACTCTCGGCGGGAAAAATATTGCGCAAATCTGTGAGTACTCGATAGCTGAATGTGCGGTGTTTCTAAAGGATATTTCTTTGTCAGCTCGTGAGAAGAAAATTGCAGAACGAGTTCTTAAAGAAGTTCATGCACGTTTGGGATTCTTACTAGATGTTGGTTTAGATTATTTATCCTTAGCAAGGCCAGCGGCAACGTTATCTGGCGGTGAAGCCCAGCGAATTCGCCTTGCAACTCAAATAGGTTCAGGATTAACAGGTGTTCTATATGTACTAGATGAACCCAGCATTGGATTGCATCAACGTGATAACCGTAAATTAATTGAAACTTTAACCAAATTGCGCGACTTAGGAAATACTCTAATTGTCGTTGAGCATGACGAAGACACAATACGAACCGCAGATTGGATCGTAGATATAGGCCCAGGAGCTGGCGAGCACGGTGGCAGAGTTGTTTCCTCTGGCAGTTATGAAGACCTGATTGCAAGCAAGGAATCTATAACTGGTGCCTACTTATCAGGTAAATCAGTGATTGCAATTCCTAAGAAGCGTAGAGAGATTGATCTTAAAAAATCGCTAACCGTAAAGGATGCAAAGGAGAATAATCTACAAAATATTGATGTCACTTTTCCATTAGCAGCATTTGTTGCCATAACTGGAGTAAGTGGATCAGGTAAATCCACCTTGGTTAACGATATTTTGTACTCAGTTTTAGCTAATAAATTAAATGGCGCAAGAATTGTTCCAGGGCGCCACCGAACGATTACAGGTCTTGATCAGTTAGATAAAGTGGTTCACGTAGATCAATCTCCAATTGGACGAACACCTCGATCTAACCCGGCTACTTACACAGGAGTATTTGACAAGGTACGTGCCTTATTTGCCGAAACTAGCGAAGCTAAAGTTAGAGGTTACCAACAAGGCCGTTTTTCTTTCAATGTTAAGGGTGGCCGGTGTGAAAACTGCTCTGGTGACGGAACCATCACGATCGAGATGAATTTCCTGCCAGATGTTTACGTTCCTTGCGAAGTGTGTCATGGCGCAAGATATAACCGTGAAACCTTAGAGGTTCATTACAAAGGGAAAACTATTGCGCAGGTTCTAGATATGCCTATTGAAGAAGCTTCTAAGTTTTTTGAATCAGTTCCAGCTATAGCCAGGTTTCTAACAACTTTGTGCGATGTTGGCCTTGGATATGTCAGATTGGGCCAGTCTGCGCCAACACTTTCAGGTGGAGAGGCTCAGCGAGTAAAACTAGCAACGGAATTACAGCGACGCTCTACGGGTCGAACCATTTATGTACTTGATGAACCAACTACTGGCTTGCATTTTGAAGATGTTCGAAAACTTCTATTGGTTTTGAATCGATTGGTTGATACCGGCAATACCGTAATTGTAATCGAACATAATTTGGATGTTATTAAATGTGCTGATTGGGTTATAGATCTTGGACCTGAAGGTGGCTCAGGTGGCGGCTTGGTTGTTGCTGAAGGACGTCCTGAAGACATTATTAAGAATCAAAAGAGTTATACAGGAAAGTTTCTAGCTAGCGCGCTTAAGAAATAACCATGAGTGATCCAAAAAGTTATCGCCCAACTAACCTACCAAATGATCCTGGCGTGTATCGATTTTTCGATAAGGATGACAAAGTTATTTATGTAGGTAAAGCTAAGAATATAAAGAATCGACTTAACTCCTATTTTGGCACCAATTTACAAATCAAAACAAGGAAAATGGTAAGAACTGCTGTTCGAGTTGATTGGACGGTTGTTAACTCCGAGGTTGAAGCTCTGCAGTTAGAATTCACATGGATAAAGCAATATAGCCCAGATTTTAATGTTCAATTCAAAGATGATAAGTCTTATCCTTACTTAGCAATTGATACAAATTCTCAATACCCAAGATTATTCATTTCTCGCTCGAAGAAAATACCAGGTGTTAAATACTTCGGACCGTATTCACATGCTTGGGCATTAAGAAGTACCTTTGAAACATTAATAAAGATTTATCCAGTTCGAACCTGCACAGAATCAAATTTTCAATCCGCTAAACGCAATAAGCGCCAGTGCCTGCTTGGTGATATCGGAAGGTGTGCTGCCCCATGCGTTGAATGGGTTAGCGAAAAGGAACATAAAACTTTAGCTAATAATCTAGTTACTTTTTTGGAGAAATCCCCTGAGGAGATATCGATCAGGGTAGAAAAAGAGATGCAAGCTGCCTCAGAAGCACAAGAGTACGAGAAGGCGGCCAAATTAAGAGACCAGCTAGAAGCTATTAATAAAGCTTTTGAATCTACAGATAGATTCTTAAATGAAAAGTTGGACGCGGATGTATTAGCAATACATGAAGAGATTACACATGCCGCTTTGTCTCAATTTATTGTAACCGCTGGTCGAATAACTGGATCTAGATCTTGGATTATTGATCGAGGAAATCTTTTGGAGGATGAATCAATAATTTCAGCAACTCTTGGAAAAATTTATGCAGAGAGCTCGCCACCAGTGGAGATTCTTGTAGATAACTTGCCTTCGGATTCAAAACTGTTAGAGGAATGGCTGGGCACCAAACGAGGTAAGAATGTTTCAATTACTCAGCCATTGCGTGGTGAAAAATATGATCTAGTACAAATGGTTAAACGCAATGCTAATCAGGCTTTAATTCAGTATCTGAGTAAGAGGGCGAATGACGCAGCAGTAAGTGGAAGCGCACTAGCGCAAATTGCTGAACAACTTGAGTTAGCTGAACTTCCACTGCGAATTGAATGCTTTGATATATCCAACATTCAAGGAACTAGCATGGTGGCATCAATGGTTGTATTCGAGGATGGTCAACCAAAAAAGAGTGATTATCGAAGATTTTCTATCTCTGATGATTCTGAATTTGATGACACAAGAGCTATGCACCATGTCATTACTCGTAGATTCAAACGGTACTTAGAAGAGAAAGACATTGATATCTCCGAAGCTACAGCTGCTGGTGGAAGTAGGCCAAAGTTTGCATACCCACCTCAATTAGTTGTTGTAGATGGCGGTAAGGGGCAAGTAAATGCCGCTGCTAAAGCTTTGTCGGAGTTAGGTATAACTGATGTTGCACTTTGCGGATTAGCTAAAAGGTTAGAAGAAGTTTGGTTACCTCACAACAGTGAACCCATAATTTTTCCAAGACATAGTGAAGCTCTCTACCTACTGCAAAAAGTGCGGGATGAAGCCCATAGATTTGCAATTAATTTCCATAGAAGTAAAAGATCAAAAGTGATGTTGGAATCTTTACTTGATGAAATATCAGGATTAGGTGAAATCCGTAGAAAATCTCTTCTCACTCATTTTGGGTCAGTAAGTGCTTTAAGAGCTGCCAGCCAGCAGGAGATTGCTAATGTGCCTGGTATCGGTGAAAAAATGGCCAATTCAATTTATGATCAATTAGCCAATCGCCCGATATCTAGCAAAGTAGATGTTCAGACTGGAGAAATTTTAGATGCTTGACATGTGTAGCAAGATATTGCCATGAAGGGTGATACAGAGATTTTAGTAATCACTGGCATGAGTGGTGCTGGTAGATCAACTGTGGCTCATACTTTAGAAGACCTTGGTTGGTATGTCGTTGATAATTTACCACCAGCACTTCTTGGAAATTTGATTGATTTGGTAAACGTTTCGGTCAAAAAGGTGGCAGTAGTTATCGATGTGCGTGGTCGTGCTTTTTTTGATGATTTAACAAAATCTTTGGCTGAATTGGCAGATCAAGGAGTTTCAAGAAAGATCTTGTTTGTAGATGCAGCTGATGATTCGTTGGTCCGCCGCTTTGAATCAACTAGAAGGCCTCACCCTTTACAAGGTGCTGAAAGAATTCTTGATGGTATTGCAAAAGAACGTGAACGGCTTAGAGAAGTTAGAGATTCTGCAGATATCGTGATTGATTCATCTGCGCTCAATATTCATCAGTTGGAGAAGAAGATAAATGATTATTTCCATGAGGAGTCAGAATCTGATTTAAGAGTAAATATCCTTTCATTCGGTTATAAATATGGAATTCCAGTGGATGCAGATTTAGTGATGGATTGCAGATTCATAGCTAACCCGCATTGGATCCCAGAATTACGACCATTAACTGGCAAAGATAAAGCGGTAAGTGATGAAGTATTGAAAAGTGCCAACGTACAAGAATTTCTGGAGAGGTATCAATCCTTATTTGAAACAATGGCATCAGGTTTTATCGCAGAAGGAAGAAAATTCTTAACTCTAGCCATTGGCTGTACCGGAGGTAAACACAGATCGGTAGCGATTACAGAGGAGTTAGTTTCTAAACTTTCGAAGGGCAAAAATCTGGCTAATTTTAAAATTGAAACTCATGCCATTCATCGTGATTTAGGTCGAGAAATTTAGATGAGTTTAAACCCTCGAGTTGTTTGTTTGGGTGGTGGTCATGGATTGGCTGCAACTTTGGCAGCTATGCGTACTTTAACAAGTCAAGTAACAGCAGTTGTAACTGTGGCAGATAATGGTGGATCTTCAGGCAGATTGCGTGAAGAGTTTAATTCGCTACCTCCAGGTGATTTACGTATGGCTTTAGCAGCACTTTGCGCTGATGATGATTGGGGTCGAAGCTGGGCAGAAATTATGCAGTACCGATTTACTAGTTCAGGTGAGATGGATAATCATGCAGTTGGCAATCTCTTGCTAACCGCACTCTGGGATCGAGAGCATGATCCAGTTAAAGGGCTAGAGCGGGTTGGTCAGTTGCTCAAAGTTGTTGGCAAAGTTTTACCAATGGCACTTGAACCATTGGACATTGAAGGAAAATTTACAAATAATCAAAAAACTATCTTGGTTAGGGGACAGGTACAAGTTGCTGCTGCAACTGGCCAAGTAAGTGAACTTAGGTTGATTCCAAGTAAGCCAAAAGCAACTCCTCAGGTTATAACTGCTTTAGCTGCAGCGGATTGGATAACAATTGGTCCAGGTTCTTGGTTATCAAGTGTGATGCCACATTTCTTGTTGGCTGAGCAGGCAGATCAGATTCAGGCGAGTTCTGCTAAAAAGATTATGATTTTTAATCTTCCTGATAAAAACACCTCAGATGAATTCGCAGGAGTATCTCTTGAGGCGCATTTGCAATTGGTATTAGATCATCTTCCAAACCTTAAATTTGATGTTGCATTAATTGATAAGTCAGTTGATGGCAAGGAACCTGGCTTTGTAGATCTAGTTGAACGATGTGGTGGCAAAGTTATCGCATTCGACCTAGCAGATGCCAAGCAAAATTTCCACCATGATAGAGAGAAATTAATTTCCGCTTTCACCCACATTTTTGGGTAATACCTGCTTAGATAACCCCATCAATATTTGAAGGAGTAGAAATGGCAATGACAGAAGCGGTTAAAGATGAGTTAGGTCGACTCTCGATAACTAAACCATGTTGCCGAAAAGCTGAAGTTTCGGCCTTACTTAGATTTGCCGGCGGACTGCATATTGCAGCTGGAAAGATCATTATTGAAGTTGAATTAGATACTGCCCAAAGTGCTCGTAGATTAAGAAAAGATATTGCAGAAGTGTTTGGTCACGAGAGTGAGTTATCCGTAGTTTCTTCAAGTGGCATTCGCAAGGGCAGCCGTTACATTGTTCGTGTTTTAGCTGATGGTGATGCTCTTGCCCGCCAAACTGGTTTAGTTGATGCTAATAATCGACCAATTCGTGGTTTGCCGCCACAAGTAGTTTCTGCCGCAATTTGTGATTCTGAAGCAGCATGGCGCGGAGCGTTTTTAGCGCATGGTTCACTTACAGAGCCCGGTCGATCATCTGCATTAGAGATCACTTGTCCAGGACCAGAGGCAGCATTGGCTTTAGTTGGTGCTGCTAGAAGATTAGGAATTACGGCCAAGGCTCGTGAAGTAAGAAGTGTTGACCGAGTTGTAATTAGAGATGGGGATGCAATTGGTGCACTTCTAACAAGACTTGGTGCACATGAAACAGTATTGGCTTGGGAAGAGCGCAGAATGCGAAGAGAGGTTCGCGCAACCGCTAATAGATTAGCTAATTTTGATGATGCAAACTTGCGTCGTTCAGCTAGAGCTGCAGTTGCTGCCTCTGCAAGAGTTCAGCGGGCAATGGAAATTCTTGGAGCTGAAATTCCAGATCATTTAAAAGAGGCGGGAGAACTTAGAGTTAATCATGGCCAGGCAAGTCTTGAGGAACTAGGTTCATTAGCAACACCACCGATGACTAAGGATGCAATCGCAGGACGCATCAGGAGATTGCTTGCAATGGCGGATAAGAGAGCCAGGGAATTGGGCGTTCCAGATACAGAAGCAAGTATCAGCCCTGATTTATTGAATTAAGCATATTAACAAAATGGTAAGATTCACCTATCTCACAAAGTAGTGAATTTCATTATGATATTTTATGTATCAAGCGAGGAAACTTATGATTAAAGTAGGAGTTAATGGGTTTGGAAGAATTGGTAGAAATTTTCTACGAGCATCTTTAGAATCAGGCGCAGATTTTGAAATAGTAGGAATTAATGATTTAACCGACAACGCTACGTTGGCGCATTTACTCAAGTATGACTCGATTCTTGGAAGATTAAAGCATCCAGTAACTCATACAGAAAACTCAATCACTGTGGCTGGCAAAACGATATCGGTAAGTGCTGAGCGAGATCCAGCAAATATTCCTTGGGGTAAATTGGGTGTGGATGTAGTTGTTGAATCCACAGGAATTTTTACCAAGGCTGCGGATGCAAATAAACATATAACAGCGGGAGCAAAGAAGGTAATTATTTCAGCACCTGCAACAGATGAAGACATTACGATTGTTATGGGTGTAAATCACGAAAAGTATGACTCTGCAAAGCACAACATTATTTCTAATGCATCTTGTACAACAAATTGTTTGGCACCAATGGCAAAAGTTTTAAATGATGAATTCGGTATTGTTCGTGGGTTAATGACCACAATTCATGCATATACAAATGATCAGGTAATTCTTGATTTTCCTCATAAAGATTTAAGACGCTCTCGCGCCGCAGCTCTTTCCATAATTCCAACATCAACAGGTGCAGCCAAAGCAATATCCTTAGTGTTGCCAGAGCTAAAAGGAAAATTAGATGGCTACGCATTACGAGTACCAGTTCCGACTGGTTCAGCTACTGACTTAACAGTTGAGTTGGCTAAAGAAGTTTCAGTTGCCGAGATAAATGCTGCTCTAAAGAAAGCAAGTGAAGGATCATTGAAGGGTTATCTAACTTACACAGAAGACCCAATTGTTTCTGCCGATATTGTGACTGACCCTAGCTCTTGCATAGTCGATGCTGGCCTGACTAAGGTAATTGGAACTACAGCAAAAGTTGTCGGTTGGTATGACAACGAATGGGGTTACTCCAATCGCTTAGTTGATCTGATCAAATACATAGGTAAAACTTTATAATTTAGATGGGGATAAAAACTCTTTCAGATCTCGCCCTGCAAAATAAAAGAGTAATACTGCGTTGTGATCTAAATGTGCCAATTAAAGACGGTGTTATAACCGATGATGGTCGAATTGTTGCTTCACTTAGAACTATTAGGAAACTACTTGATGCTAAATGTTCGATCATTGTCATCGCCCACCTTGGTCGACCTAAGGGAGAGCCGTCCAAAGAATTATCTTTGGCACCTATTGCAAAACGTTTAGGTGAATTACTGAATGAAGATGTCGAATTTTCAAGTGAAATAACTGGGTTAACGACGCGGGCTCAATCCTTAAAAGCAGGGCAAATACTGATGCTAGAAAATATCCGCTTCATTTCTGCAGAAACTAGCAAGGATGAGCAAGAGCGAATGTTGCTAGCAAAGGAGCTATCAACATATGCCGAAATTTATGTTGGCGATGGATTCGGTGCGGTACATAGAAAACACGCATCTGTTTATGAGTTGGCAAAATTATTGCCGCATGCTGCAGGAGAGTTAATCTCATCAGAGGTAGCAGTTCTTGAAAAACTTACTCTCAGTCCTGAGCGACCTTATGGTGTTGTGTTGGGCGGGGCGAAGGTTTCAGATAAAATTGGCGTAATTTCTAACTTACTAAACAAAGTTAATGTAATCGCAATCGGCGGCGGTATGGTTTTCACTTTTCTAGCAGCCCAGAACAAGCAAATTGGGAAATCTCTTGTGGAGACTGAATTGATTCCAATAGTAAAGGATCTATTGAATCGAGCTGAACAACTTGGCGTTAAGTTAATTCTTCCTACTGACATTGTTGTTGCAAAGGAGTTCTCCGAATCCTCACAGCCAACAATTGTGTCAGTTGATGAGATTCCAAATGATCAAATGGGATTAGATATTGGCCCGGAGAGTGCTAAATATTTTGCCCAAGAGATTGTTAAATGTAAAACTATATTTTGGAATGGCCCTATGGGAGTTTTTGAATTCCCAAATTTTGCTCAAGGCACCAAGATTGTGGCTCAATCATTAACTCAAGTGCAGGGTATTTCAGTTGTCGGCGGGGGAGACTCAGCTGCTGCAGTACGTAAACTAGGATTTGAAGATAAGCAATTCGGATATATCTCAACAGGTGGTGGCGCATCTCTTGAATATCTAGAGGGTAAAGAACTACCTGGGCTTGTTGCCCTAAGTTAGGAAGAAAAGATGCGCAAACCATTAATTGCGGGTAACTGGAAGATGAATCTTAATCATCTTGAAGCTATTGCCGTAACCCAAAAATTAGCATATTCACTCGAAGATAAAGATTACGATGCTGTGGAAATAGTTGTTATCCCACCTTTTACAGATATTCGTTCAGTTCAAACATTAGTAGATGGTGATCGCTTGCGTTTGCTATACGGCGCTCAAGATATTTCGCCAGCTGATTCTGGGGCACATACCGGAGATATCTCTGGTTCCATGTTAGCTAAATTAGGTTGCACCTACGTTTTGATTGGACATAGTGAGCGTCGAGCTAACCATCACGAGGATGATCAATTAGTAAACAAGAAGATTAAAGCCGCTTTAGCCAATGAACTAAAACCAATTTTATGCGTGGGGGAAGAATTAGCAATTCGAGAAGCAGGTACACACATCTCTCATGTACTAGAGCAACTTCGCAATGCACTTAAAGGATTTCATAAACCTGATCTAAAGAAAATCGTAATTGCATACGAACCTGTTTGGGCAATTGGAACCGGTAAAACTGCAACCCCAGAAGATGCACAAGAGGTGTGTTTAGCAATCCGCACCGAACTTCGAAAAATAGGAAGTGATGAGATTGCAGATAATTGCCGCATACTTTATGGCGGATCTGTTAAGTCAATAAACACATTAGACATCATGAAGGAATCTGATGTTGACGGTGCTTTGGTCGGTGGGGCCTCATTGGATCCAGAAGAGTTTGCAAGAATTTCCAAGTTCCATAGGGTCTTAAATAAGGCTTAATAGGTCGATTACAGCAAACCGCCAAAAAGATAGTATCCTTACCCGATAGTTGCAGATCCGAACTTAACGTGAAGGCGAGTAAATGAATTTAGCTCTTTCAATTATTTTAGTTTTATCAAGTATCTTGATGATCATTCTGGTGTTACTGCATAAGGGTAAAGGATCTGGATTATCAGATTTATTTGGTGGCGGAATTTCTTCAACATATGGTGGTTCATCCGTAGTTGAAAAGAATCTGGATCGGATAACAATTGTTGTTGGCGGTATTTGGTTTGCATCCGTAATTGCTCTTAGTTTATTGTTGAAATAACTCAAAAAAGAAGGAGTAGTTATGGCCGGTGGTAGCGCAATCAGAGGTAGTCGTGTCGGTGCTGGCCCAATGGGTGAAGCAGAGCGCGGAGAATCAATTGCACGCTTCCGAGTTTCTTATTGGTGTGCAAATGGTCATGAAACAAAACCATCATTTGCAGAAGATGGAACCGTAGAAGTTCCTGCTCAATGGGATTGTCCAAGATGTGGGTTTCCAGCAGGTCAGGATAAAAATAAGCCACCTATGCCAATGAAGAACGAGCCTTACAAAACACACCTAGCCTATGTAAAAGAACGTAGAACAGAGGCAGAAGCCAATAAAATTCTAGATATCGCTCTTAAGAAATTACGAGGAGACGAGTAAGTTTTAAAGTTCTTTAATTAATTGCTTTAAAGCTGAATTGGTGTTTTTCAAATGTATTCTAATTAATGGTAATTTGCGTTCTTTTATAGCTACTGCATCACCAAGAGCCTGAGCCTTTATCAAATCAGAGAAATTGAAGGACTCACCTGGCACCGATAATCCGGATTCTATTTCTGAGGTGATCTGAACGAAACAGCCATTTGGCTGTCCACCTTTATGTAATTGACCCGTTGAGTGCAGGTATCTTGGTCCCCATCCAAAAGTAACTGGCTTATTAATCTTATTAGATATCAATTTCGTAATTTTCAAAACTTCACTGTCAATAGTTCGAGGTAGATATGCCAAAATAGCAAAATACTCTCCAGGTGTATTCAAAAATTCAGTTAGGTTATTAATACCTTGATTCGAATAGATGAAATAATTATCAGTTTCAACAACTGGTTTTTCAGGCTTGAAATCACCGTTTACTATTGAATTCAAGATTGTGGCGCTACGTTCCTTCGCTTCGGTGACGTTAGGTTGGTTGAATGGATCAACTTTAAGCAGATAGCAAAGTAAAGCTGTGACCCATTCCCAGAAAATAAAATGCTCTCCTAAACTGGCTTCGACTGTTATATCGAATTCACCTTGAGACAGACCAATTGATATACCACTCTGAACTTGATCGAGTGAATCAACCAGTACTGGTAGACGTCCTAGACCATTTTTCCCGGTGGATTCAGCAACTAACTGTTCAATCCAGTCTGATAATCCAGGAACACCTGATTTTGCATCACAGATGTTAAAGATTTGCTTTGTTTGTGAAAATAACAATGAAGCTGTATCAATTGCCGGTGAATTAACTTTTGCAAAAGTTTTAGCTGTGATTTCTGCATCATCTAAAAGTAATGAAATATCAATACCAAGTAATGCCGCAGGTACTAAGCCAAATGCAGATAACGCACTAAAGCGTCCACCAACTAATGGATCAGCGTTTACTACCTTGTATCCGGAATTTCTTGACGATTTATCTAGGGGAGTACCCGGGTCGGTCACAATAACTATGTGATTTTCTGGCTTTAAACCCTGGTCACTTAGATAATTAACAAAATATTTTAGGTGAGAAATAGTTTCGATTGTGGTTCCAGATTTTGAACTAATAACGATTACTGAATGAGCAGCATTTTTAGGTAGTGAATTAAGAATTTGATCTGGATGAGTTGAATCAAGAACTATAAGAGATTTTTTGTAAGTTTTTGCGATCACCTCAGCAGCTAATGAGGAACCTCCCATGCCACATAAGATCACATCATCTAATTTATTGCTTCTTGCCCAAGCCGACAGTGAATCCAGATGCGGCAGCAGATCACGAGAAGTTACGGGTAAATCAACCCAATTCAATCGTGTAGGCGCCTCTGAATCAGCACCCCAGATTGTGCTGTCTTTGTTGGCAAGCCGTACTGCTATTGGAAGCAGCTCTGCCACCAAAGCTTTATCTATCTTGGATATAAGAGGGCCAGATATTTTCACTTTAAACCACCAGCAATTGCATTGACAGATTTCATCAAATCTAGCCAAGCTGCTTCAAATTTTGAAACTCCATCCACTTCTAAATGATCAGTTATTTTTTCCAAATCTATTCCAGCTAATGCAATCTTTGCCAAGATGGTTTTAGATATGGCAAGTTTTGTTGGGACTAGTTCATGATTGAACGTTCCAGTGTTTTTAACTGAATTTAATGTTGCTTCAGGCATAGTGTTCACCGTGTTCGATGCCACTAAATCTAAGACGTAAAGATTCGGATCAAAAGACGGATCTTTAACACCGGTGGACGCCCACAATGGCCTTTGTAGATTTGCGCCTTTGTTCGCCAATTCTTTCCAACTAGGGGTGGCAGAAAAATTTAAGAATGATTCATACGCCATTACAGCATTTGCGATAGCGGTTTGACCTCGCATATTTGAATCGGTGGGAAGAAGGGCATCTACTGCTGAATCAATCCGACTGATGAAAAAGGAAGCTACGGAATAGATTTCGCTAATACTTTCCTGACTATCAATTCTTCTTTTTAATCCTGCTGCGTAGGCTTCTAGAACTTGTCTATATCTATGCACTGAGAAAATCAAAGTTACGTTAACGCTAATCCCTCTTGAAATCAGCTCGGTAATTGCTGGCAGTCCTTCAATCGTTGCAGGAACCTTAATAAGTAAGTTTGGTCTATCAATGATCTCCCATAATGCTAATCCTTGTTCAATAGTTGCTTTGGTATCGCGGGCAAATCTAGGGTCTACTTCGATAGATACTCTGCCATCTTGGTGCAGAGTACTTTCATAAACTCCAGCAAAGAGATCGCAAGCATTTCTAACATCATCAGTTGTAAGCAGAGTAATAATCTCTTCAGTTGTTAATTGGGCGTTCTTAAGGATGTCAGCCTGATAGAGATCTGATTTTCCAATGGCTGCTGCAAATATACTCGGATTAGTTGTGACGCCAACAACATAGTCCGTTTCTATCAACTTCTCTAAAGATCCGCTTTGTAATCTTTCGCGAGATAAATCATCTAGCCATACCGCAACACCAGCTTTGGATATGTCAGCTAAAGCGCTACCCATGAGCCTTACTAATACTTTCCTTTGCTGCTTTTACAATATTCTCTACCGTAAATCCAAACTCTTTAAATAAAACTGGTGCGCTAGCTGAAGCACCAAAATGTTCAAGAGATACCGGAACGCCTGAATCACCAATAAATTGGTACCAAGATTGGGCGATACCTGCTTCTATGCTGACTCGTGCCTTAATATTCTTAGGCAAAACTTTCTCTTGATAAGAGGCTGGTTGCTGTACAAACCATTCCAAGCAAGGTGCGCTTACAACTCGTGCTTTGATTCCAATTGATAAAAGGTGCTCGCGTGCGGACAAAGCCAGATTCACTTCAGAACCGGTCGCAATCAAAATGACTTCACATTTATCCGTGGAGTTTTCATCACCATAAGCCAGTACATATGCACCATTTTTAACATTTTCAGTACCTTTGTATTTACTACGGTCGATGACTGGTAAATTCTGACGAGAAAGAGCCAAACCAACTGGCTTGGCATTTTTAATTATTTCAACCCAACAAGCGCTAACCTCATTTGCATCAGCTGGTCTTACTATCGCTAATCCTGGTATTGCTCTTAAAGCAGATAAATGTTCAACCGGCTGATGAGTAGGACCATCTTCACCTAGTCCTATTGAGTCATGTGTCCAAACATATGTGACGGGTAGTTGCATCAGAGCTGATAAGCGAACTGCACCACGCATGTAATCACTGAAAACGAGAAAAGTTCCTGCGAACGGTTTCACTAAACCATGCAATGCCGCTCCATTTAATATTGAACCCATTGCATGTTCACGAATTCCAAAATGAACTATTCGCCCAAAGGGATTAGCACCTGCCATTTTGCTATTAGTTGGCAAGAATGAGCCACCACCTTCAATGGTGGTGTTATTACTTTCTGCAAGATCAGCTGATCCGCCCCAAAACTCAGGAAGAACTGCGGCAATAGATTGAATAACTTTTCCAGAGGCTGCGCGCGTAGCAATCTCTTTATCAATTGGAAAAACGGGGATGTTCTTTTCCCAATTCTCTGGTAGCTCTCGCTTGATAAGTCGATTCAGTAATGTTGCTTGGACAGAATTGTTCTTCTGCCAAGTATCAAATTTTTCTTGCCAATTCTTATGCATGGCTGCGCCACGCTGTTGAATAGCTCTGGCGTGCTGTATTACTTCTTTTGACACAACAAATGACTGTGCTGGATCCATACCCAGTTGTTGTTTGGTAGCAGCAACCTCATCGACTCCTAATGCAGAGCCGTGAGATTTAGCGGTGCCACGTGCAGTTGGAGCAGGCCAAGCAATTACTGTGCTGAGTTTAATTAGAACTGGTTTGTTTTTAACTTCAAGGGCTTTAATCATCACTTTTTCTAAATTGTCTCGATCGACATCTCCATCAGCTTTGGCTGGCACATCAAAAACTTCCCAACCATATGAGCGATATCGAGCAGAAACATCCTCTGTGAATGCCACATGAGTGTCACCCTCGATTGATATGCGATTGTCATCATAAATCACCTTTAAATTACCAAGTGCTTGAGTACCAGCAAGTGAGGATGCTTCTGCGCTAACTCCTTCTTGCAGATCTCCGTCTGATGCAAGTACCCAAATATTATGATCAAAAATATCAGTCTTATCTTCTGGATCTAATAAACCTTTTTCATATCGGGCCGCCATCGCCATACCAACTGCATTTGCAACACCTTGACCGAGTGGTCCAGTTGTAGTCTCCACGCCAAGTGTGTGGCCATACTCTGGATGTCCTGGAGTTTTAGAATTAAAGGTTCGAAAATTCTGCAAATCTGATAACTCAACCCCGTAGCCAGATAAATAGAGCTGGATATATAAGGTCAATGATGAGTGACCACAAGAGAGCACAAATCGGTCCCGAGCAATCCAATTTGGATTAGCAGGATCATGTTTTAAGATTCGCTGAAATAAAGTGTAGGCAACTGGCGCAAGCGACATCGCAGTGCCTGGATGGCCATTACCAACTTTTTGAACTGCATCCATGGCAAGAGCCCTGGATGTAGCAATTGCTTGATCATCTAATGATTGCCATGCAGGTAATGTCATAAATGAAAACCTTTCAGTTTAAAACCCGAGTCTGCCACCTTTATCAATGACCATGCGCTAACCCAAACTAAAGTCGCACCCAAAAGATGAATTGCCACTAGTACTACTGGTAGCCCGGTGAAATACTGCACGTATCCAACCAATCCTTGAGCTAAACAAATCAGTAGAAATAGACCAATCCGCTTGTTAATAACTTTTAGTTGAGATTGACGGGTTATGAGAAAAAGCATGCCGGTCAGCACCAGTAGAGCAATCACTAAATCAGCATGTAGCCAAGAAACAAATCTAGGATCAAAGCCAAATCGTTTTGCTTGTTCATCTCCTGCGTGCGGTCCGCTACCAGTAACAATTGTTCCTGCAATTAAAACAAACAAAGTTAACCAAATTAATAATGGCAAGATTGGTTTTAGAATTCCTACGGCTTCCTCTCTTACTACCCCCACCAGTTCATAGCGAAGGGAGATAGCACCAGAGATTAAAAATATAGAGAGTAGAAAATGACCAGCTACTGGTAGGGGATGCAGATCTGTTAGAACAGTAATGCCTCCTAAAACACCTTGTCCTAGAATTCCCAGTACTTGAAGTAGGGCTAAAGTGCGAATACGAGTTTTATTAAGTACATTTTTAGAGTACTTGATTGAAAATATCACCGCGGCGAGAGCTGTAATTAATAAAACAAATGTAAGTAGGCGATTTCCAAACTCTATCCAGGCATGCAACGCGCCCTCGGCTTGTCCGGGAACTGGGGTATATGAGCCTGGTGTGCACTCCGGCCAGGTTGGGCAACCTAATCCAGAGCCAGTAACTCGTACGGCCCCGCCGGTAACAATTAACGCACCCTGTAGGAAAACTAGAAGCGCAAAAACTCTGCCTGCGATAGATTTTTTGGCCACCAACATGATTTAAGCCTATTGGTTCAACCCTTTAGGGGGGATGATTTTACGTTCGGGTAAGGCGCATTTCACAGTGAACACCCGATGCAGGATTGGCGCTTAGGGATGAATTACGCAACACTTATGTTGTGAAAAAGACTGAGCCCGATAAGACTCGAGACCAGGTTGCCCGCACCATTTTAGAAGGCGGCCCAGCCACGGCAGCAGCATTAGCGAAGAAATTAGCAATTACGCCAGCGGGTATTCGTCGACATTTAGATTCATTAATTAGCGAGGGTGTTTTAACTGCGAAGGATCCATACCAATCAAATGAACGTGGTCGAGGACGGCCTTCAAAAGTTTTTGTAATGACTGATGCAGGACGAGAAAAATTTGAACATTCATATGATGATTTAGCTGTAGCAGCTCTTAAATTCATGGCCAGCAAAAATGGCGAGCACTTAGTAAATGAGTTTGCCACGAGTCGAGCAGATGATTTGATTCGTAAGGGCGAGCATATTAAATCATCCAACAAATCTATTCTTGAAAAAACAAAAGCACTTTCAAAGTTACTAACCAAAGAGGGCTACTCAGCATCTACCGATAAATTAGGAAATGGTGAAGAGATTTGCCAGCACCATTGTCCAATCGCTCATGTGGCTTCAGAATTTCCACAATTGTGTGAAGCAGAAACAAAGGCATTTTCAGAGATCTTAGGAACGCATGTACAACGTCTTGCCACTATCGCTCATGGTGACGGTGTTTGCACGACATTCATCCCAAACAATATTTCCCCACACTCAACAGCTAGAGTAAAAGAAGGAGCACGCTAATGACCCAAATCGCGCATCCAGAGTTAGATGGAATTGGAAAGTATGAGTACGGCTGGGCAGATAAAACAGATGCCGGGTCAAACAGCAGACGTGGACTCAATGAAGAGGTAGTACGAGACATCTCATCAAAGAAGAGTGAACCGCAGTGGATGCTTGATCTACGCCTTAAAGGTTTAGCTTTGTTTGATAAGAAGCCAATGCCAAGTTGGGGATCTGATCTGAGTGGAATCTTCTTTGACACAATTAAATACTTTGTTAGATCAACTGAGAAGCAAGCTACCTCTTGGGAAGATCTGCCAGATGACATTAAGAACACTTATGATCGATTGGGTATCCCAGAGGCAGAAAAGAAAAGATTAGTTTCTGGAGTTGCCGCTCAATATGAATCTGAGGTGGTTTACCACTCAATTCGTGAAGATTTAGAAAAGCAAGGAGTGTTATTCCTTGACACTGATACGGCACTTAAAACTCATCCAGAAATGTTTCAAGAGTATTTTGGAACAGTTATTCCGGTTGGAGATAATAAATTTGCCGCACTAAACACTGCTGTTTGGTCTGGTGGTTCATTTATTTATATCCCTAAAGGTGTAAAAGTTGATATTCCACTACAAGCATATTTCCGAATTAACACTGAAAATATGGGTCAATTTGAGCGAACATTAATTATTGCTGATGAAGATTCATATGTGCATTATGTAGAAGGTTGTACTGCGCCAATTTACTCATCAGATTCATTGCATTCAGCAGTAGTTGAAATCATCGTAAAGAAGAATGCTCGAGTTCGTTATACAACAATTCAAAACTGGTCAAACAACGTTTACAACTTAGTTACCAAGCGAGCTACTTGCGCAGAGGGTGCAACCATGGAGTGGATCGATGGCAACATTGGTTCCAAGGTGACCATGAAATACCCCGCCGTAATGTTGATGGGCCCACATTCAAAAGGTGAGACCCTTTCAATAGCTTTTGCTGGTGAAGGCCAACATCAAGATGCAGGGGCAAAGATGGTGCACGCAGCCCCATACACATCTTCAACAATTATTTCTAAATCAGTTGCTCGCGGTGGAGGTCGAACCTCTTATCGTGGATTGGTAAAGGTAGAAAAGGGAGCACATCACTCAAAGAGCACAGTTAAATGTGATGCACTTTTAGTGGATACGATTTCTCGTTCTGATACATATCCTTATGTAGATGTTCGTGAAGATGATGTCTCAATGGGCCATGAAGCTACGGTTTCAAAGGTTAGCGATGATCAGCTATTTTATTTGATGTCACGTGGACTTGGCGAAGATGAAGCAATGGCAATGATTGTCCGCGGATTCATTGAACCGATCGCAAAAGAGCTTCCTATGGAGTATGCACTCGAGCTCAACCGCTTGATTGAATTACAAATGGAAGGCGCTGTTGGTTAATGAGTTTGTTAACAACTAATTACCTAACGCCAACCGGACGTGAAGAAGCGTGGCGCTTTACTCCACTGAAACGCTTAGCTGGTTTGCATGATGGATCTACCAAAGTGGCAGATCACATCTCACTGTCAGCTAAATCCGCACTGCCTAATGGAGTAGCACTTTCCATTGCAGATGCATCAGAACATCCAGCTTCATATACCAGTACAGATGTCGTAACTAATCGGATCAGAGAAGTGGTTGCAAAGGTAAGTCTGCTTACCATTGCAAAAGATATTGAACTAAACGAGCCAATTCACTTGTCTCGCAAATGTTCATCTTCACCTGAATTCAGTCGAGTAGTAATACAAGCAGGTGTAAATAGCAAAAGTACGGTCATTATTGAAAATACTGGAAATGGTGAACTGGGCGAGGAGATTGAAATTAATCTTGCACCTGGCGCATCTTTGGATCTAATCTCGTTGCAGGAATGGGATAGAACAGCAGTTCATTTGGCGCAACACCATGCAATTGTTAGCAAAGATGCCCAATTCACCTCCTATGTAGTTTCAGTTGGTGGTTCAGTTGTGCGTATTAGTCCAACCGTTGAATTTACTGGAGCAGGATCATTTGCTGATCTTTATGGAGTTTATTTTGCAACAGATGGACAACATCTAGAACATCGAATTCATGTTAATCATAATGTTCCAAATGCAAAGTCCCGCGTTAATTACAAGGGCGCTCTTGCTGGAGATCAGGCACACACTGTTTGGATTGGTGATGTATATATTCATAAAGGTGCAGATGGCACAGATACTTATGAATTAAACCGAAATTTGTTACTAAGTGATGGGGCTCGGGCAGATTCAGTACCAAATTTAGAGATTGAAACAGGTGAGATAGTTGGTGCAGGGCATGCAAGTACTACTGGTCGCTTTGATGATGAACAATTGTTTTATTTGCAATCTCGCGGAATTCCAGCTGACATAGCCAGGCGTTTAGTAATCCGTGGATTCTTTGCTGAAATTATTAATAAGTTAAAGAGTGCTGAACTTGAAGATCGCTTGATGCTACGTATTGATGAAGAGCTTGCCAAAGTGGGGGAGTAATGGCCGAATTAGCATTTGATACCTTGATAGAAGGTAAACCTGTCGCTGTCGATGTTGATGGAACTTTAGTTTGTGTAGCGAAAGTGGGCGATGAAGTATTTGCTATTGCTGACACTTGCACGCATTCTGAAGCTTCGCTTTCAGAGGGTGAGATAACTGGCGGCAAGATTGAATGTTGGCTTCATGGCGCAGAGTTTGATTTACGCACTGGCCAAGCACTAACGCCACCAGCTACTGAAGCCCTGAAAACTTTTAATGTTAAACGCACTGGCAATCAATTAACCATCACTAACTAACTAGGAGATAAAAAATGAGCGTATTAGAAATTAAGAACCTGCAGGTGAGTGTGGTTACTGATGCTGGTAATAAAGAGATCCTTCGTGGTGTTGACCTAACAATCCGATCAGGTGAAACTCATGCAATTATGGGTCCGAACGGATCTGGTAAATCAACTCTTGCTTATTCAATAGCAGGACATCCTAAGTATTTGATTACTGGTGGATCAGTAACTTTAGATGGCGCAGATGTCTTAGAGATGAGCGTTGATGAAAGAGCTAAGGCAGGGTTGTTCTTAGCGATGCAATACCCGGTTGAGGTTCCAGGAGTTTCAGTTTCTAACTTTCTACGTACTGCGGTAACTGCAATACGTGGTGAAGCTCCGAAGGTTAGAACTTGGGTGGGTGAAGTTAAAGCTGCAATGGCCTCTTTAAACATTGACACGGCCTTTTCAGAACGAAATGTAAATGAAGGATTTTCTGGCGGTGAAAAGAAGCGTCATGAAATTCTGCAGATGGAATTGTTGAAGCCTAAGATTGCAATTTTGGATGAGACTGATTCCGGCCTTGATGTGGATGCATTAAGAATTGTTTCAGAGGGAGTTAATCGAGTAAAAGCCAACTCAGAACTTGGCGTAATGCTAATTACTCACTACACACGAATCCTTCGTTACATTAAACCTGATTTTGTTCACGTCTTTGCTAATGGAAAGATTGTTGAAGAAGGCGGCCCAGAGTTGGCAGATAAACTTGAAGAAAAGGGCTACGCAGAGTACATAACTGCGTAATTGATGACAGTAGATCTAAGTAAATATCAAAGCGATTTTCCAATCCTTTCCCGAAAAGTAAGGGGTGATAATCGCTTTATTTATTTAGATAGTGGTGCTACTTCACAAAAACCTGAATCAGTTATTACTGCTGAGGCCGATTTTTACCGAACGAAGAATGCTGCAGTTCACCGAGGTGCCCATCTTGTTGCTGAAGAAGCTTCGGACGCGTATGAAGGAGCTAGAGCCAATTTAGCTAAATTCATCGGGGCTCAAACAGATGAAGTGATCTTTACTAAAAGTGCTACCGAATCCTTAAACTTTTTGGCCTACTCATTTGGCAACAAAAACTCCAAAATATGTTTAAAGGCAGGCGATGAAATTGTTGTTTCTGAGATGGAACATCATGCAAATTTGATTCCATGGCAACAATTAGCTGAGCGGGTTGGCGCGAAATTAAGATGGCTTCCAATAACTAGCGAAGGTCGATTAGATCTTTCAAATATCTCGCAATTAATTACGCAGAAGACCAAAATTGTAGCTATCACTCATCAATCAAATGTTTTTGGAACAATTGTGCCTATTGATCAAATCGTTAAAGCAGCTAAAGCGGTTGGTGCTTTTGTAGTACTAGATGCCTGCCAATCTGTGCCACATTTCGGCGTTGATGTTAAAAACTTAGATGTAGATTTTCTCGCATTTTCAGGACATAAAATGTTAGGTCCAACTGGTATCGGAGTTTTATGGGGTAAATCTGAATTGCTTGATCAATTAGAACCTGCCCTTTTTGGTGGATCAATGGTTGATTCAGTAACTATGGAGAGCGCAACTTGGGCAAAATCACCTAGAAAGTTTGAAGCTGGTGTGCCTAATATGGCTCAAGCAGTTGGTTTATCTGCCGCAGTTGATTACTTAAATAATGTGGGAATGGAAAATATCGCACGTCATGAACATGAATTAACTAAAGAATTACTTGATGGTTTATCACAAATTTCAGCAGTTAAGGTTATCGGTCCGTTAGATATGAAAGATCGTGGTGGAGTGGTTTCATTTACAATTGATGGCGTTCATCCACATGATGTAGGTCAAGTTCTTGATCAGTATGGAATAGCTGTAAGAACTGGACATCACTGCGCCTGGCCATTGATGCGCAAATTGAATTTAGTTGGCACCACTAGAGCTTCTTTTCATATGTATAACGATTCAAAGGATGTGCAAGCTCTTCTTCAAGCCGTTGTTAAAACTAAAGAATATTTCAAGGTTGGTAAATGATGGAGTTGGATTCACTCTACCAAGAGGTGATTTTGGATCATTATCGGACTCCGCTACATAAAGGTTTATCAGCTGAAAAAGATGTTCAGGTTCATCATAATAATCCAAGTTGTGGGGATGAAATTACTTTGAATTTGATTATGAAAGAAGGAAATGTAGTTGATATTTCATGGGATGGTGTTGGGTGTTCAATTTCTATGGCAAGTGCTTCAGTAATGAGTGACTTATTAATTGGTAAACCATATTCTCAAGCCATGGTTATTTTGAATGCTTTTATGGAGCTTATGCAAAGTAAGGGCCAAGGTTTAGGGGATGAAGATTTACTAGAGGATGGCGTAGCTTTTGCAGGTGTTTCCAAATTTCCAGCCCGAATAAAATGTGCACTTCTTGGATGGATGGCGTTTAAAGATGCATCAACCCAAGTGATGGCCTAGAATTAGATCATGAACACATCAATTGACGACGTAACCGAGGCAATGAAGGATGTGATTGATCCTGAATTAGGAATCAATGTGATTGATCTTGGCTTGGTATATGACATGCGACTTGATGAAAACAATATTGCAACTTTAGATATGACCTTAACTTCTGCTGCTTGCCCTTTGCAAGATGTAATTGAAGATCAAACAAGGCAAGTGTTGGCTGATATAACAACTGATGTAAAAATCAATTGGGTATGGCTACCACCTTGGGGTCCAAACAAAATTTCAGATGATGGTAGAGAACAATTACGCTCGATTGGCTTCACTGTTTAGTAATTCCACTCTTAATCGCTAGGGTGTTCTTATGTCGATGCATTCCACCTGGATGTCATTTAGATCTTTAACCCAAGACTCATCGGTAAAGAATCAAAAACTAAAACCGGGCACTTTAAAGCGAATTGCCAGTTTTGCTATTCCTTACAAGGTATCTCTTACATTCTTTTTGATCACTGTTGTAATCGACGCATTCTTAATAGTTGCTACACCTTTGCTACTCCGCAAACTAATTGATGATGGAGTGATTCCGAAGAACACGGAATTGGTGACACAACTTGCTTTGGCTGTAGGCATAATTGCTTTACTTGATGCGCTATTTAGCATGATAGGTCGTTGGTTTTCAGCACGTATTGGCGAGGGATTAATTTATGATCTGCGTCGAATGATATTTGAGCACGTTCAAAAGCAATCAATAGCATTTTTTACTCGTACCCAGACTGGCGCGCTCATATCTCGTTTAAATTCTGATGTGATTGGTGCTCAACAAGCCTTTACCTCCACACTATCTGGAGTAATAAGTAATTTATTGAGCTTGATTTTAGTGGCAGCTACGATGCTCACTTTGTCCTGGCAAATAACTCTTATCTCATTATCTTTACTTCCAGTTTTCCTATTTCCTACAAAATGGGTGGGTAGAAAACTTCAGGGGTACACACGTCAGTCATTTGATATCAATGCTTCTATGTCGGCAACAATGACTGAACGCTTTAATGTATCTGGCGCGCTCTTGGTTTCACTTTATGGGAATTCGAAAACTGAGAAGAACGATTTCTCGGCAAAGGCAAGAAAAGTTGCTGATATTGGTATATCAATTGCAATGTTGAATCGAATCTTCTTTATAGCTCTCACATCGATTGCGGCTGTGGCAACCGCAGTCGCATATGGTGTTGGTGGACATCTTGCTATCAGTGGTGAATTAACGGTGGGTACGTTGCTCGCTATCACTGCTTTACTTGCAAGGTTATACGGCCCACTTACTGCTCTTTCAAATGTTCGTGTTGATGTGATGAGCGCACTTGTGTCTTTTGAACGAGTGTTTGAAGTACTAGATCTAAAGCCAATGGTGGTCGATAGTCAAAATGCAGTGGTACTTCAAACCGATAAGCCTGAGTTAACTTTTGAGAAAGTTTCCTTCTCATATCCGAAGGCTGAGGAAATTTCACTCGCGTCCTTGGAGATTGTTGCAAAACCAGAGATTCCAACTAGTGGCAGAGTTTTAAAAAATATAACTTTTACCGTTAAACCTGGAACGTTGACTGGAATAGTTGGTCCTTCAGGTGCTGGAAAAAGTACTATCAGTAGTTTAATTCCGCGACTATACGATGTCACAGATGGCGGCATCTTAATTAACGGTGTTGACATCCGTAATTACACTATTAACTCTTTGAGAAATACCATCGGAGTTGTTACCCAAGATTCTCACATGTTTCATGATTCGATCTTGAACAATCTGCTTTACGCCAAAAGTGATGCGAGTATTGAAGATATTCAGTCAGCTTGTGAATCTGCGCGAATTTGGTCATTTATCAAAACTTTACCCAATGGTTTAGATACTGTTGTTGGCGAACGTGGGCACAGATTGTCTGGGGGAGAAAAACAGAGATTAGCAATTGCTCGCCTATTGTTGAAGCAGCCAAGTTTGGTCATACTCGATGAGGCCACAGCTCACTTGGACTCTGAGAATGAAGCTTTAGTTCAAGCTGCGTTGAAAGAGGCGTTAGCTGGGCGAACGAGCATCGTGATTGCCCATCGTCTTTCAACAATAATTCAGGCAGATCAGATTTTAGTTATTGATAATGGCGAGATTATTGAACGCGGCACCCATGAAGAATTGGTAAGCAAAAAGGGTTTGTACTATGAACTTTATGAGCGACAAAACTTACAATCTGATTTAATTTAGCCGTTTTCTTTTAGGCGTAAAAATTGCATCTTTCTTAATAGTTTCTCGCCCAGCATTGGCGGCAATAACGGCAATGTATGGAAGAGTCACTGCTCCAAATAATGCGATCCAGCGATAAGGGCTAGGAAGTAAAACAGTCAAAATAAAGCATGCAGTTCTAATCATCATTGAAATGAAGTATCTACGTTGCCGAGCAGATTGATCCAGAGTTAATCCTGATTGGGCAGTAGTGATTGATTGGCTCACCACTTTAGTTTTCTTCATGTATGGATATTAGGTCTTAGATTGCAAATTAGCGAGTAAAAAAATGAGGTGACTCACTTGATGTGAGCCACCTCATTACTTTTGTTGAGTTTAGTTTGCAGTACCGCGGGCTTTGGCAATTCGGCTAAGAATTTGATAACCAAAAACAGCCATTACGGTTGCATTGATGATTCCACTAAATGTGTAATCGCCACGAGTCCATGCCATATCGGAAATACCGATGATTAATGATGAAGCAGCAATATATAGATTAATTGGGTTTGCGAAATTAACGCGAGCATCAATCCAGATCCTTGCTCCTAGAACACCAATCATTCCGAATAGTGCAACTGTTACACCGCCCTTTACGCCAGCTGGTGTAGCAGAAAGTACTGCACCAAACTTTGGAGATAAGGCAAGCAAAATTGCGCCAACACCTGCAAAGATATAAGCAAGAGTTGAGTAAACGCGACTAGATGCCATTACGCCTATGTTTTCGGCGTAGGTAGTTGTACCAGAACCGCCACCAAGTCCAGCTAGCGTGGTTGCTGCACCATCAGCGATTAAGGCATTACCAATCTGATCATCTAGATTCTTACCAGTCATAGCTGCTACTGCTTTAACATGTCCAACATTTTCAGCAATGAGCACTAATACCACTGGCAGGAATAGCAACATTGCGCTGCTATCAAAAGTTGGTGATGTGAATGAAGGCATTGCTACCCACTTGGCTGCTTCAACGCCAGCAAAATCAACATCTCCCATAAGTGCTGCTACTACGTAACCAATGACTAATCCTGCAAAGATGCTAATTCTTCCTAAAAATCCGCGGAAGAATGCTGAGATTAATCCAATAGATAGCAGAGTGATTAAACCAAGGCGCTGACCTTGCATGAAATCATTCTTTGCAGCGCCAGCTAGGTTTAATCCGATCACCATAACAATAGTTCCGGTTACAACCGGAGGCAGCAACATGTCAATCCATGCTGTTCCTGCGGCCTTTGCAATAAATCCAACTACTGCAAGTAAAACACCGGCAGCAACGATGCCACCTAAAGCAGCAGGTATGCCACCTGAAGTTTTTGCAGCAGCAACAGGAGCTAAGAAGGCAAATGATGAACCCAAATAACTTGGAAGCTTATTTTGAGTGATAACAATGAAAAGTAATGTACCGATACCAGAAAAGAACAGAGTGGTAGTTGGTGAGAAGCCAGTGATAATCGGTACTAAGAATGTTGCACCGAACATCGCAG